>Ga0315289_10000134_pt1 | contig 118656 bp, 111 predicted proteins | sample YL17G11_40_MG_FD_203452 | JGI IMG/M metagenome (GOLD analysis project Ga0315289, IMG submission 203452) | Sediment microbial communities from Yellowstone Lake, YNP, Wyoming, USA - YL17G11_40 | ecosystem: Environmental > Aquatic > Freshwater > Lake > Sediment | place: USA: Wyoming | collected... | reverse complement strand
CGGCGGGACTGTTAATTGTTGCGGGGCTGTGGATGGGCCTGACGATGGGAGGGACGCTGGGTTCGACTGACGCAGCCTCCGTGGGGGTTGAAGAGGTCCAGACCGACGAGCTGGACATGCAGGTATATGCCTTGTCGGTATCGCCAGCCGAGTCGGTGGCTGGCGCGTACATCTCCCTTGTCAGCGAGACCGAGTGAGAGGGCGGAGGCAATGCTCAACAAGATCCTGTTAGTGGCGCTGACCGTCTCACTGGCCTTCAACGCAGCCTTTGTCGGCACGTGGGCCTCCAGGCGGATCGGAGAACATCGCAGGCCGCCTATCGCTCCCCGTCGCGCACCGTGGTCTGCGCTCAAACTGACGCCTGACCAGCAGCAGGCGCTGCACGAGTCGTGGCGCCAGACGGGGGAGTTGATCCGAGCCCTTTCGGCGGAAGCGGCCGCCCATCGCAACGCCTTGCTCGACCTGATGGCGGCCGAAAAGCCCGAGGAACAGGCTGTGGCGGCGGAGCAGGGGAAGCTGGCCGCTGTCGAGGAGCAGATGCGCCTTCTGGTCCTGGACCAGATGTTTCAGATGCGCGAGCTACTGACCCCGGAGCAGCGCGCCGAATGGCTCCGCATCATGCGGGCACGGGGCGAAGCGGGGATGTGGGGTGGGATGTATGGCGGTTCCCGACCAATGGAGGCGCACAGTCCCGATCGTGGCCCTCGCCCGGTGCAAGGGAACCCGGGAAGGGATAATGAAAGCCGTAGGCGTTGAATGAGTAAGTGCCGTCGCCCTTTTTTAGGAGGTGGGCTGATGAAGCTCAAATCGCATGGAATGGCTTTGATGGCGGTCGTGGGGATAGCGGTGTGCGCCGGCCTGGCTCTGGCGCAGGCGCCGGACGCAGGGCCCGGCGGCCCGCCTGCTGGCCGGCCGGGTCTGGCGGGCCCACGGGGCCCGGGCGGCCCCGGAGGGCAGGGCGGGTTAGCCCAACGCATGGGGGCGGTCATGCCCTTGAGCGCACCGGGCGCCAAGACGGAAGTAGCCAACACGGAGAAGGGCGTTGACGTCGCCATAACTGCGGAGAAACCGGAAGACGTCGCCAGGGTCCAGGAGGGGATACAGGCCGACGTCATACAGATCCAGCAGATGGCGGAGAACGCCCACGGCAGGATGGCCGGGCAGGGCGCAAGGGCCGCGAGGGGCGAAAGAGGGCTCTTCGTGCTGCTTGCTAACGGCGAGGCCAATGTGAGCGCCAAAAAGACGGAAAAGGGCATGGTTGTCAGCCTCACATCCGAGAAGCCCGAGGTCGTCCAGACGATCCAGCAGAACGCGCCGCAGTGGGTCGCCCAGGCCCGCGCGCGCGAGCAGGCCGCCGAAGAGATGCGCGCACGCATGGAGAAGATGCGTGAGGCCGCGGTCCTGGTGGGCAACGAGGACGTGAAACTGGACGTGAAGGAGACTGACAACGGCGTCACCGTGCAGATCACCTCGGCGAACCCGGACTTGGCGAAGCAGATTAAGAATACGCTCCCTGCCGGGATCGAGGGCCTGAAGGAGATGGCGAGGAGCGGAGCTGGCGCAATGGGCGGGCCTGGCGGCCCTTTAAGGGGCATGAGGCGTGGCGCGCCCGGCGGTGCGCCGGCCGCTCCGCGTCCTGCGGGACCGCCTCCTGAAGCTGCCAGGTAAGAAGTGCCGGCGGCAAGAACGCGAGCCGGAGGACGCTGTCAGGCGCCCTCCGGTTCGTCGTTTTTTCGCGGACGGCTCATTCCTCGCGCAGGGCTATGCCCAGCTCTTTGAGCTGCGCGTCGTCCACGGGCGAAGGCGCGTTCGTCAGGACGCAGACGGCCCGCTGCGTCTTGGGGAACGCAATGATCTCGCGTATGTCGTCAATGCCCATGAGTGTCATGACCAAGCGGTCGAGTCCGAAGGCGATGCCGCCGTGCGGCGGCGGGCCGTAGCGCAGGGCGTTCATGAAGAAGCCGAACCGCTCCTCCACCTGCTGCTCCGTATAGCCGAGCAGCTTGAAGATGCGCATCTGGAGGTCAGGGCGCGCAATACGGATGCTGCCGCCGCCTACTTCCTGACCGTTCATGACCAGGTCGTAGCCCCGGGCGTGGCAGGCGGTCGGCTCGCCTTCCAGCCGGTCCAGGTCCTCTTCCGCCGGCGACGTGAAAGGATGATGGACGAAGGTCAGTTGGCCTGTGATCTCGTCCACCTCGAAGGCCGGCGGCTCGACGATCCAGCAGAGAGCGTCTTTCGCATTCTGCAAGAGCCCCAGCTCCTGGCCGAGGTGCAGCCGCAGGTGCGAGAGGACTAAGTTGCAGAGGTAGCGCCGCCCGGCCATGAAGACCAGGAGCGAACCGTCCTCCGCTCCGAAGCGCTCGCCGATGGCCCTCAGTTCGGCCTCCGTAAGGAACTTGGCGATGCCGCCCTCGGCGCTCCCACGGGCGTCGGCGCCGCCACGGGCGTCGGCGCCAATCTCCTTCTTCGTCTTGTACCAGGCAAGGCCGCTCGCGCCCAAGCCTTTCGCCCTTTCGACAAGCGCATCCACCTGGCTGCGCGGCATCTGCGCTCCGCCGGGGATGCATATCCCGCGCACCTGGCCGCCATCGGCGACCGCATCGCTGAAGACGCGGAAGCTGCACTTCGCCGCAATGTCCGAGATGTCGTGTATCTCGAGCCCGAAGCGAAGGTCGGGCTTATCCGTCCCGTACCTGGCCAGAGCGTCTTCGTACCGCATGCGCGGCAAGGGCAGGCTCAGCGTCCGCCCGAGCAGCTTCTCGAAGAAGCGCGCCATCATGCCTTCGGCTATCCTTTGCACGTCCTCTTCGTCAGCGAAGGACATCTCGTAGTCAATCTGGGTGAACTCCGGCTGCCGGTTCGCCCGCAGGTCTTCGTCGCGGAAGCACCGGACGATCTGGAAGTAGCGGTCCAGCCCGCCCATCATCAGGACCTGCTTGAAGAGCTGCGGGCTCTGGGGCAGCGCGTAGAAACACCCCGGGTTGATGCGGCTCGGCACAAGGTAGTCGCGGGCGCCTTCGGGGGTGCTCTTGGTGAGGAAAGGCGTCTCTACCTCGATGAACCCGTTCTCGTCCAGATAACGGCGCGTCAACTGCACGAGCCTGTGGCGGAACTCCAAGTTGTGCTGCATGTAAGGACGGCGCAGGTCCAGGTAGCGGTAGCGCAGCCGCACTTCCATGGCGACCTCCGCCGCGCTCTGGATGTCGAACGGCGGCGTCTCACTGACGCTGTGCACCTCCATCTCTTCGGCGAGGACTTCCACCTGGCCCGTGGGAAGCGCCGGATTCTCCATCCCGGCGGGCCGCCTCTCCACCTTCCCGCGCACGCTGATGCAGAACTCGCTCCGCAGGTCCCGCGCCCGGGCATGGAGCGCGGCGTCCTTCTCAGGCCGGAAGACGACCTGCGCCAGGCCCGTCCGGTCGCGCAGGTCTATGAAGACCAGCCCCCCATGGTCGCGCCAGTTCGCCACCCAGCCGCTCAGAACCACTTCCCGGCCGGCGTCTTCGAGGCGCGGTTCACCGCATCTGTGGGTCCGTTTCAGCATCTCGCCTTGCACTCTCCGCAAGTTGGGGCGCGTATCAGAAACGCAGAGCGCCGCCTTGCCGGCGCGCACTGTCACCCGGCCTCGACGTATCTTGCCGGTCGCGCCGTCACTGGCGCAGTTCCCTCTCGACCCGGTAGGCGCGCTCGCCCACCGTGAATATGCTCTTGCGCAGCTCGATGGGCGTCAGGGCCTGGCGCAGGATCTTGTTGAACATTACGAAGTACGGCTTGCCGCCTACGTCCCTTAAGGCGAGCGCGCCATACGGCATCCGGAGGTTCAACCTCAGGGCGGTCTCGTAGTATTCGCGCCGGGCTTCTCCGCAGTGGGAGAAGATGATGACGATCTCCGAGCCCTCGTGGTCTGTCCCGCCGAAGACCACCGCCACGTGTTGCGTCGCCCCGCCCGCCAGCGGCAGGCTGACGACGTAGCGGCCCGGCTCTTCTTCCCGGAACGTGGCGACTCCCTCTGCAAGCGCCAACTCCATAAGCCTGGCGTTGCTCGGGGACGCGCCCGTCTCCGCTTCCTCCGCGGCCTCAAGCTCCTCACCCGTTTCGAGCACGTGGCGCTCCGCCCACCGCACCCACTCGACGGGCAGCGGCCCAAGGTCGCGGCCGGCTATCTTCACCAGAGCATCGTGCGTCACTGTCTGGTAGTCGCTCTGGTCGAGGTAGGGGGCCATGGCGGGGACGGCCTTCGCTGCCCTGATCTCGCCCAGGCAGTGGAGGATCGCCCACTTGGCGCCCTCGGACTCCTCGCGCTTCAAGGCGTCCAGCAGCGAGTCGAGCGCGTCCCTGCCCGCCGCAATGAGCGCCTCTGATGCTGCGCTCCGGGTCTTGAAGTCGCGAAGCTTCTCAATAAGCGATTGTATCCTGTCCTCACTCATTTTCGGCACCGATTATTTGTCTGCCCGTGCAAAGGGCTTCCCCTCTCATTCGACAAGCTCTGCTTGCCCGGCAGCAGGTTCGGCCTTGTTCGCCATGGCCGATGCAAGAACCTTGCTTATGGCGTCCGCTCTGGGCACCGTTTCCTGTTCTCCGCTCTCCATAATCTTGACAGTCACTTCTTTGCGACGGAGTTCGTCCGGGCCAAGCAGCAGGCAGACCGGCGCGCCAACTCTACCGGCTGCGCGCATCTGCGCCTTGGGGCTTCTGCCCTGGAAGTCCATGTCCGCAGCAATCCCCGCGCGGCGAAGCTCTTGAACGAGTTCCAAACAGTTCGCTCGCGCTTCCTCCGCGAAGGAAACGACGTAGACCGCCGGCCGGGACGTAGTGTCCGACGCGGGCACGCCCTCGCTCTCCATGGCGAGTATGGTCGCCTCTACGCCGAGGGCGAACCCTACGCACGGCATCGGCGGGCCGCCGAGCAACTCCACAAGGCCGTCATACCGTCCGCCCCCGCAGATGGTGTCGCGCGCCCCGAGGCCGCCGTGCTTGATCTCGTAGACCGTGCGCGTGTAGTAGTCCAGACCGCGCACTAAGTGAGGGTCCTCCTCGAACGGCACGGCCGAGCGCTGGAGCGCCGCCTTCACCGCCGAGTAGTGCGTTGCGCATTCAGGGCCAAGGCTTTCCGCCATCGGGGGTAGCTCTGCCACCACGCGGATGCACTGCTCGTTCTTGCAGTCCAGCACGCGGAAGACGTTCCGCTCCAGCCGGGCGCGGCAATCGTCGCACAGTTCGTCAATGCGGCCTTCCAGCCGCGCGCGTATTTCGCCGCGGAGCCTGGGCCTGCACTGGGCGCAGCCGATCGAATTGATGTACACGCGGAAGTCCCTCAAGCCCAGTTCACGGAAGATGTCCACGGCCAGCGTGATCGTCTCCGCGTCTAAGAGCGGGCTGTCGCTTCCGATGGCCTCCACGCCAAGCTGATGGAACTGCCGCAGGCGGCCCTTCTGCGGCCGCTCGCGACGGAACATCGGCCCGGCATAGAAGAACTTCTGAAACGGTTCCTGCTTGTGGAGGTTGTGGTCCAGATAGCTGCGGACCACCGCGGGCGTGCCCTCCGGCCGAAGGGCGATGCTTTCGCCGTCGCCGGCAGGGATCGTGTACATCTGCTTTTGGACGATGTCGGTGGTCTCGCCGGTGCCCTTGGCGAACAGACGGGTGTCTTCCAGGATGGGCGTCCGTATCTCGCCGTAGCCGTAGCGCCCGAACAGCCGGCGCGCGGTGTCGTACAGCGCCCGCCAGCGTCCCCACTCGCCGGGCAGGACATCTTCGGTTCCTTGGACGGATCTTATCTGGTCCTGAGCCATGAAGTTCCAGCCACGATGTTCCGACGGGTTCACACATAAGAAGGAAGCGGCGGCCCCCTGGGACGAACCGGGCCGGACGCGACATATGCCTGTGATGGCGCCTGCGCGCCGAGCGGCCCCTCGCGCGGAAGCCGAGGAAGATGCATTCTAACAGAAGCGGCCCGTTTTTCAAACCAACGATGCCGCCGAGTCCAAGCGGCTCCGCCGAGTCGGCTCGCGCGGGCGGTTGCAATGCCGGGTCCGTAGCGATAGCCTACCCGCGGGTGGAGAGCACCCTCCTTCGTTCGGGGGACGGGCGATGGCTGCGAGCCTGGCTGGAAAACGCGTCTTAATCACCAGCGGGCCGACCCGTGCAAACCTGGACGCCGTGCGCTACATCAGCAACCGCTCGACGGGACGCCTGGGCGCGCGGATCGCCGTCGAGGCCCTTGAGCGGGGCGCGCAGGTGATCCTCCTGGCCGGCCCGGAGAGCGCCGTGCCGTCCGATGCAAATCTGCCCGCCGAGCAATTGGGCCGCCTGCGCATCCTGCCCGTCGAGACCGTCGCCGACCTGGTTGAGGCGCTTCAACGTGAACTCACCGGCCCGGAGCCGCCGGACGCCATCGTGCACGCCATGGCGGTCCTCGACTACGTGCCGGAGTCGGCGAGCACAGAAAAAACGGCCTCCGGTCGGAACGAGTGGGAGATCCGGCTCGTCACGGCGCCGAAGGTCATCCGGAGCATCAAAGAGTGGGCGCCGCAGACCTACCTGGTCCAGTTCAAGCTGGAGGTGGGGAAGTCGGATGACCGGCTGCGGGAGATAGCCCTGGCTTCGCTCCTTGCCAACCGGGGCGACCTCGTCGTGGCGAACGACTTGCAGAAGATCCGTGACGAGGAGCACCCAGCGCTGATCATCGCCACTGACGGCACGGTCCTGTCCCGCCCTGCCACCAAGAGCGAGATCGCCCGCGCGCTGTGTGACATCCTGGCGCAGAAGCTCATGCCTGGATGACCGATGCAAATGCGGGAACAGGGGCCGCTTCGACGGGCAGGCCCACGTCTCACAGCCCCTTGAGGCAGACGACAGGTTCCTGGGCCAGGAGCGTGCGCAGGATGGAGAGGTCGGGCAGACGCAACGCCTTGCACACTGCGCCGTCAATCGCAGCGCGCACCGGGTCTTGATGCATTTGAGGGAATGGGGCCAGGGCCTTGTCGGCCAGTCGGTCGTAGGCGTCCCCGAGGCCGCGCAGTCCGGCATCCGACAGGTCCTCCAGGTCTATGACCGGAACCGAACGCAGCACGGGCTTCTTGAAGCAAACCCACGCACCCCTGGTCTCGAGCCTGTGGCACAGAAGGCTAATCAGGCCCAAGGTGCTGTTGAACCACAGGGCGAGCGCCTTTTCGCCCGCCGCCATTCTGGGCCCGCGCTTGACCTGCAAGGGCCACCAGACGTTGGCCAGGCATCTCTCGGTGAGTCTCGTCGCTGCCAGGCGTTGGGTGTTGAGCCATAGGCGTTCTGCGACGAGCACGCGCCCGGCCAGGGGCCACAAGTCTTCGACTTTTCTCAGCGGCCGCCCGCTCTTCGCCGCGCCAAGAGGAGAGAGATGAGCATTGGGCTCCTGACGAAGGGTCGTCTGGGCGTCTGCGTCGTGACCCCATAGAGCGGGATGCGCCGTCACTGCCTGGCTCAAGCGGAACCCGTCGTGTATGTCTCGACGGTCCGGGCCGATCTCTGCGAAGTCCGCGAGTGGCGCAAGCGCCACATTCCTGCCGACGCCGTAACCGGGCAGCCACATATGGCCTTTCAGCAGGTAGTAGGCCACGCGGACGAGGTCGGCTTGCGCAAAGGCGCACGGCAGGAGCCAGCTTTCCTGAGCCTTCAGGTGCTCCCACGGCATAGAGATTGCCTCACCGAGCTTCGCCTCACCCAGGGACAGCTCCAGGGCGCCCTGCCCGGATTCCACGTCGGGCGGATCGTTGTGCCTCAGCGTCCGCGCAATCGCCAGCGCCTCGAAGGGAGTTGAGGGATTGCGCCACAGATTCACCGCGGTCACGCGATCCTCGCTCCGATCAGCCCCGGCCTTTCCGTCCCGCTTCACGGCCACGAGCAAGACTTCGCTCAGGGACGTGTTTTCAGAGAAGTTCCAGCGTTCGGGATCGTGGCTGGCGATGATGTACTCCAGGCGGTAGTAATTGCGCAGCATCTCCCGCGTGGCGCCCCAGGCAATGCCCGAAAGGACCGCTTTCGGGAGGACAACCGCCAACCGTCCTCCAGGCTTGACGTGGCTGTGCGCAACGGCAAGGAATACCGAACCGAGCCCGGCGGTGCTGCTCGCCAGCACTTTGGGGTCGCGCAGCATCGCGCTGAGCTTCTTCTGCATCTCCTTCCGTTCGGCCGGCGGCGATGAACCGAACAGGAGGTTGCCGCCGACGCTTCTCGTGAAGGGCGGGTTCATTACGCAGAGGTCCATGTCCGGAAGGGGGGCCGGAGCGGGAGCCGGAGTCTCGCGGAAGTCCAGCTTCTGGGCGCCGCTCTGCTGCCCGAAGAGGTCAACCATCATGTTGACCTGTTTGCTCTGCAGAAACTCAATGCTGCCGAGGCGCTTGGCCTCGCCCCCCAGCGGCAGGCTGAACAGGTTCATCCGTTTGAAAGCTACTGTCGGCGACCTGAGAGCTATTGTGGAGGCCGTGAGGTGGACGGCGGAGGGAAGCACGTCGTAGCCGTAGAGGACGTCCTCCGCAAGGGCTCGATGGAGGCCTGCCAGGTCGAGCCCCGGCCCTTTTCCCTGGCAAGCTTCAATGTAGTTCTCTGTGACGGCCTGGGCAGCCGCCGTCAGCAATGTGCCGGTCCCGCAGGCGAGGTCAACGACGCGGAACCGGCTGAGTTCTTCCAGGTTGTGCCATTGGACGTTCCAGCGGTCGAGGCGAAGGGCGAGTTCGAGGAGGAGAGTCGCCGCGGGAATGCTCGTGTAGTAGGTGCCGAGGTACTTGGCCTCCACTAAGAGGCGGTGGTAGACGCGGCCCATCAGGTCGTGGCGCATCGGCGCCCGCATCTCGACGATCTCCGCGGCCCGCCGGGCCAGGTCGCGGAAGGAGTCCACGACTTCCTTGTCGGCCGTCGTGGTCCGAAGGAGGTCCGTGGCCACGTGGAAGATGGGGTAGTAGTTGATCTTCGCAAGTATCATGTACCACTGCTCGATGTAGTTCTCCCTGTAGCCGAGGCCCTGGGGCATGTGGGCAAGGGAAGTGACCCGCGGGTCCTGGTTTGAGAGCACTTCCTGGAAGATCAGCGCATTGGATAGGACGAGGGCAGCGATGCGGGCGGCGGCCCTTTCCTGAGCCGCCTTGGACGCCCTTTGGACGCGCTCTTCCTCGCTGCCTGCCGCCGGGCTCAGTGACTTTATGCCGAGGACCCCGATGGCCCTGCCGAGGATTCCCGGCCTGTCCACACAAGCAGTCGCGAACCTCTCAACGCCCCCTCGGAGGACGGACACGGCCTTTGCCACGGTGTCTTCCTTGACCAGGCGCTCGAAAGCGGCCTGCAGCGCGCTCTGCAAGTAGTTGACGTCGCCCGCCGAGAAACCCGTCTCCTCGGCCTCTGTGACTACGGCTATCTGCAACAGCGATCGAGACAACTCAGCTTGGAGGGTATCGAACGGGACCTCCCGGAGTGCGGCGGGGTAGACAACGGCGACGCCTATATGGGCCACGCCCTCTTGCACCCGCCTTCTGGCCGACTCTAAGGCACGGTCCTTAGCGTCCGGCTGGTCATCAACTTCACCCTCAATGGCTGTTCGCAGGCCGTTGAAGTACACGATGACATCAACCATCTTTCGGCCGCGCTCAAGGGTCGCGTCGAAGATGTACTTCGGCGCCGTCACCAGACCCCTGTCCTGAAGGAGCCTGGCCAAGGCGACGTTGATGACCTCTTGTCGAAAGCCTTCCGCCACCGTAATGCCCCGGAGGATGGTGAACGCCAGGTGAGGCCGCGAACGCAATCTATACCGCAGGCGAGCCGTCTATTCAACCGAACCCAGGACGCGGCCGATGAGAGAGCCGCCGCGCCGCTCCGTACACACGACCCTGGCTGCGTGGCCCAGGAGATCGGGGGTTCCGCGAGCGGCGAGCCGCACGTAGCGGTCGGTGTAGCCGGTCAGACACCCGGCCGCCGAGCACGTCTCGAACAGCACACGCTTGGTGGCGCCCACGAAGCCATCCGCCCATTCGACGGCCAGCTCCTTGGCGAGCTCACGAAGGCGTCGGCCGCGGTCCTGGATGACCTTCGTCGGCACTTGCCCGGACATCTTCGCAGCGGCCGTGCCCGGACGCGGGCTGAACGGGAAGACGTGGATTCGGCTGAAGCGCGCGGCACCGCAGAGGGCGAGCGTGTGCTCGAACTGCACGTCGGACTCGCCCGGGAATCCGACCATGACGTCGGTCGTGATCGCCGGAAGGCGGAGGCGGGACCGCGCGAGCTGCACGGCGCGCAGGAAGTCCTCCGGCATGTAGGCCCGGTTCATCCGCTTCAGGACGTCAGGGTCGCCGCTCTGGAGAGGGATGTGCAGGTGCGCGCATATGCGCGGGTGCGCCATCGCTGCCACGAGATCTTCGTTCACCTCGTTCGCTTCGATGGAGCTGAGGCGGACCCGTTCGACGCGCGGCGTCTCGGCCACGGCGAGCAGGGCGCTCGCAAGGCTCGGCCGATCGGGGAGGTCCCGTCCGTAAAGGCCCACGTGGATGCCGGTGATGACGATCTCGGCAAAGCGCGCGGAGGCCAGCCGTTCTGCTTCGGCTCTTACCTCTGCGAGGGGGCGGCTGCGCGGCTTTCCGCGCACGTAAGGCAGGATGCAGTACGAGCAGAACGAATCGCAGCCTTCCTGCACTTTCAGGAAAGCGCGCGCCCGCCCTTCGAACGAGCTGATGCCGAAGTCGCCGCTCAGTTGCTCAGCGCCAGCGGGGAGCGGGCGGCCGCCAATTGCCTCCAGCAATGCATTCCAGTTTTCTCTGCCGTAAACGCCGGCGAGGCCGGGCAGGCGCGCGAGTTCTGCAGGCGAGGCGCTCGCGTAGCAGCCGGTGACGAAGACCCGAGCGCCGGGATTATGTTTGACCAGGCGGGCGGCTCGCTGCCGGCACTTGCGGTCTGCGACGGCGGTGACAGTGCAGGTGTTGAGGACGCAGGCGTCCGCCGGTTCACCGTCCTCGGCGGGCCGCCAGCCGAGGGCTTGGAGCGCCTCAGCCAGGCGGCGGGAGTCGTACGCGTTGGCCTTGCAGCCGAGCGTTTCGATGCGATAGGTGCCTCTGGCCGGTGCGTTGCCCATAATCGGAGACAGGCGGTCTACCCATATACGTCGAGGTAATGCACCAAGTGGCACAGGTTGCCGAGCTTCCAATGTGCGAAGTCAGGCTCAGCAAGCGTGCGGTCGAGGTGGAACGCCGTGAAGCCGAACTTACCAGCCCCGTCGGCTTCGCGTAGCGTATCGTCTACAAACACGGCCTCCTGAGGTGACACGCCAAGCGAGTCGGCCGCCGCGCGGAAGATGGCTGGGTCCGGCTTGCCGGCTCCCACAAGCGCACTGGCGGTAAAGGACTCGAAGTAGCCACCAAGGCTCATCTCCCGGAGCGTCAGCTCCAGGGACGGGAAGGTGTCGCTGATGACGCCCAGCCGGTACTCGCGCCGGCGAAGTTCCTCCAGCACCGGCACCGTGTCCTCGTAGGGCTCCATGAGCCGATAGAAGGGGTGCTCGGCGTACAGTGCGCGTGCAGCAACGGCCGGCGCCCTGCGCACACCGGCATCCCTGAGCACGGCCTCGTATACCGCGCGCCAGAACTCGTGTTCCTGCTCCAGCGTTCTCACATGGACGAAAGGCGGCGAGCCGTGGATGCGCTGGAACGCGGCCAAGCAGACGGACCACGTGATAGTGGGGGCGTCGGACCTGATCGCCTGGGCGAAAGCGCAGCTCAGTGCGTCCAGACGCGCGGGGCTCATCCGGGTGAGCGTGCCATCGCGGTCGAAGAACACGGCACGAAAGCGGCTCATGCGGACCTCCTATGCGCGGGCGGCTCCGCTGGGAGGAACGGCCTCGGCGAGCCCGGCTGTCATGCCCGAGCAACGCCTGATCTCCGCGCGGTGTCTGCCACGGCGTCCGCGACGGCGCGGTGAACGCTTCTGTCCATGAAGTCGGGCACAAGCTCCCCCTCGGGCGCAAGCTCTGCGAGGGCGGAAGCGGCGGCGACCTTCATCTCCTCGTTGATCTGGCGGGCGCGCGCGTCCAAGGCACCGCGGAATATGCCGGGGAAGCCGAGGGCGTTGTTGATGTGCCGGCCGTCGTCGGCAGCCGCGGCGCCCGCTTCGAGCGCTTCATCCGGCCAGATCTCGGGCACGGGGTTGGCCATGGCAAAGACTATGGGGTCGCGGGCCATCGAGCGCACCATTTCTCTGGTCACGACGCCGGCGACGCTCACGCCGATGAAGCAGTCCTTGCCGCGCATCACTTCGGCCAGCGTCCCGCGTTCGTTGTCCTTGTTGGTGATTGCGGCGACCGCTTCCTTGGCGGGGTTCATGTGCTCTTCGCGGCCGCGGAAGATAGCGCCGCTCTTGTCGCAGAGAACAACGTCCTGGACCCCGTAGTTCAGGAGGAACTTCGCCACGGCGGTGCCGGCCGCCCCGGCGCCGTTGATCACGATGCGGAGCTCTTGCGCCTTCTTGCCCGTGATCTTGAGGGCTCCGATCAGCGCCGCCAGCACGACGACCGCCGTGCCGTGCTGGTCGTCGTGGAAGACGGGGACGTCGAGGCGCGCCTTCAGGCGGTCCTCGATCTCGAAGCAGGACGGCGCGGCGATGTCCTCTAACAGGATGGCGCCGAAGGTCGGCGCGATGGCAGCCACAGTCTCGATGACGCGCGCTGCATCGTGGCTGTCTACCAGAAGGGGCACGGCGGCGATGTCCACCATCTCCATGAAGATGACGCACTTGCCCTCCATGACGGGCATGGCCGCGCGGACGCCCACGTCGCCCAGGCCCAACACCGCCGTGCCGTTTGTGACGACGGCGACAGTGTCGCCAACGGAGGTGCAGTCGTACAGCCTTTCGGGGTCGGCCTCGATGATCTTACTCACCCTGGCGACGCCGGGGGTGTAGATCTGGCGAAGTTGCTCAACGGTCTGCAGCTTGACGCGGCTGGTCATGCGAGTCTTGCCGCGTTGGTGCAGCTTCAGGATCTCTTCGAGTTGCGGTTCAGGCTCTCGGGGTCTCACGCGGGCACACCGGCACGTTAGGGACGAGCTGGAGAAGGAAAACGCATTCAGACGGGCGCACCTTACCTCCTACCTTATAACTCAGCGAAACTTGCTTTGGCAAGCAGAAAGGGGCCACGGGCAGCACCGCTCATGCGACGGCGCCGAGCACGTGCCGGTAGACGGCGCAAACCTCGGCGGCGTGGCGCTCGAGGCCGAAGAGTTCCCGCACCCGAGTCCGGCCGGCCTTGCCCATGGCGGCCCGTGCCTCGGGGTCGCTCAGGAGGTCCGAGATAACTTGCCCCAGGGCTTCGGCAGCATCCGCCTCAAGCGAACGGGCGAGGCGGCCCGTCACGCCGTCAGCGATGACTTCGGGCAGGCCTCCGGTCCACCTCCCCACCACGGGCGTGCCGACGGCCATCGCCTCTAAGGCCACGCGTCCGAAGGGCTCCGCATCGCTCGGAATGACAAGGATGTCGGCGTCGGCCATGAGGGTCGGGACGTCTGTGCGGTAACCCAGGAAACGCACGGCCTGCTCCAGGCCGAGCGAGGCCGCGAGCCGGCGCAGTTCGGGAACGTAGCGGGGATAGTCGCCGAACAGGTCGTCCCCGGCCAGTGCGGCGACCGTGCGGTGATGCCTCCCCCGCACGGATGCCACAGCGCGCAGGAAGTCGCGGTGGCCCTTCCAGGGAACCATCTGGGCGGCTACGAGGAGCAGCGGATCCTCCGGGCCGAGGCCGAGTTCCTGGCGGAACATGCCGCGCCGGGCGCGCGACTCGAAGGCGTCCGCGTCAATCCCGTTGGGGATGACGCGCAAGTCGAGGCCCCGGCATTGGCTCAAGCCGCTCTCCTTAAGGACCGCCTCGCTCACGGCGATGGCCGCGTTCGCGAACCGTCCGAGGCGGCGGTCCAGGGAAGACAAGCGCCTGATGTCCCTCACGTGCCAGACGCACGGCACACCGGCCATTCGGGCGGCGGGTCCGGCCGCTCGGAAGGCGGCTGTCGTGTGGGCGTGGATGAGACATACGCCGTGCCGGCGCGATTCGCGCGCCAGGACGAGCGAGGCAGCCGCAGTACGGCCGGCCAGCGAGGCCAGCCGGACGGGATTCAGCGTGCGGCGCGGGCGGGCCAGGGGTGCGTAGAACGCCGGCACGGCAAGGCGGGCCAGTTCCTCGGCCAGGGGGCCGGGGCCGGGGAGCGCGGCCAGCGGCTCGAACTCCCGGCGGTCCGTTCCCTGGAGCAACTGCAAGAGGCTGTTCTCCGCGCCGCTTATGCGGCTCACGTTGCTCACGTGGAGGATGCGGTGGGCCATGGTTCGGTGCTCCGCAGGCGAATTCTATACCATGCGCGCGGTTGGGGCAAACACGGCCTTCGTCAGCGGCGGCCGGTGGCCCCAGGCTGAAGGCCCATCGGCGTTTGCATGCCGGCTTTAAGCGTTGTATCCTAAGTGTCGTGCAGTCTTTCGAGTAAGGTCCCTTCCCGGCCGAACGCCGAAAGAGAGAGCACGGGCCTGCCGGAATGGGCAGCGGCGGGTCGAGGCCGCAGCCTCCGCAGGTCCCCGGGGAGACGTGGCGCCCGGCCTCGCACTGTTCGTTTTCCTGGTCTGCGACTTTGCACGTAAGCGGCCGCCCCTGCGACGTTGTGGCCAGAGAGGACAGCCATGATCAAGTTCGACGAACATACGCGCACGCTGCAACGGGAAGAGCATCTCTTCGAGCTGCAAGAGCCCGAGGAGCCCGAGTACTACAACGACCTTTTCCCCGAAGGGAGGGTGCCGAAGGTCTACTTCAACCACCGGCACGTGCCGATGCGGCCGGCGAAGGAGATCTGGATCACCGACACGACCTTCCGGGACGGCCAGCAGGCCATGCCGCCGATGTCGCCGAAGCAGATCGTGGACCTCTACAAGCTCATGCACCAACTCGGCGGCGAGAAGGGGCTCATCCGGACCAGCGAGTTCTTCATCTACGAAGAGCATCACCGCCGCGCCGTGGAGGACTGCCTGGCGCTCGGCTACCGCTGCCCCGAGGTGACGGCCTGGATAAGGGCCCATCCGAACGACTTCAAGCTGGTCAAGGAGATGGGGCTCGCCGAGACGGGCATCCTGACGAGCGTCTCAGACTACCACATTTTTCATAAGTGGCCCGGTTCGAACCGGCGTCAGGCCATTGACCGTTACCTGGCTATCGTGAAGGAATCGCTGAACGCGGGCATCCGGTGCCGCTGCCACTTCGAGGATCTGACGCGGGCGGACTTCTACGGCTTCGTGGTGCCCTTTGCCATCGAGCTCCGTAAGCTGGCCGAGGAAAGCCGCATGCCGATCAAGATCCGCGCCTGCGACACGATGGGCTACGGCGTGCCTTACCCCGGTGCCGGGCTGCCGCGAAGCGTGCCGGGCATCGTTTACGGCCTGAACTACCACGCCGGGATCCCGAGCGAGTGGCTGGAGTGGCACGGGCACAACGATTTCCACAAGGCGTTGGTCAACAGCGCTACGGCTTGGCTCTACGGGTGTGCGGCCGTCAATGGAACCCTGCTCGGCATCGGCGAACGGACGGGCAATGCTCCCATCGAGGGACTCGTGATGGAGTACCTGACCCTCAGGGGAGACGATCCGACGATTGACACGAGGATCATCACGGAGATCGCCCGCTACTTCCGCAAGGAAATCGGCTACGAGATACCGCCGCAGCAGCCGTTCGTCGGCTCACGGTTCAACACGACGCTGGCGGGCATTCATGCGGATGCGCTGTCGAAGGACAAGCGCATCTACACGATTTTCGACACGGAGGCCATCCTGGGCCTGCCGCCGGACATCAGGATCACCGACAAGTGCGGCCGGGCCGGCATCGCTTACTGGATAAACCTGCACTTGGAGCTTCTGGAGGATCAGAAGGTAAGCAAAGACCATCCGGGCGTTCTGGAAATGCTGGCAGAGATCACCGAAGAGTATAAGAACGGCCGAGTGACCATCATGAGCGACCGGGAGATGGTGGACCTGGTGGCCGAGCACATCCCGGAGCTGGCGCAGAAGGCCAGGTCCCTGGGGTTCTGAGCACCGTCGGCCATCGCCGCGTGCCGCGCGGCGAATGCGGTTTAGATGATAGCCATAATCAGCGACATTCATGCGAATTATGACGCCCTCCGGGCGGTCTTTGAGACGATAGACCAGCTCAAGGCCGACAGCGTAATCTGCCTGGGGGACATCGTGGGATACGGTCCCGAGCCGGTTGCTTGTGTGGACGAGGTGCGGAAACGGTGCGCCATTACGCTCTGCGGCAACCACGACTTCGCACTCATTTACGGCGCGAACGACTTCAGCGCCATGGCACAGGCCAGTATCGAGCGGCACCGTAGGATGATGATGCCGCGTCCTGGCGACGGCGCGGCGGCAGAGCAAAAGAGGGAGCGATGGGCCTTCCTGAAGGACCTCCCTTACCGCCACGTTCACGACCATCGGCTCATGGTCCACGCCTCGCCGCGCAATCCGGTTATCGAATATCTCAGGAAGGTGGATGTGCTGCTGGGCCTGAGCGACAAGATCAAAGAGAACTTCAAGCAGATGGACTGGCTCTGCTTCATAGGGCATACACATCAGCCCGGCATCATCACGCGCGACATGAAGTTCCTGGAGCCCTGCGATGTCCACGGCATCTTCACGGCGCAGCCGCACCAGAAGGCCATCATTAACGTGGGCAGTGTCGGGCAGCCCCGGGACGGCGACTGGCGGGCCTGTTTCGTGACCGTTGATGACGGCGCCGTCGTCCGCTATCACCGCGTGGAATACGACATCGAGAACGCCGCGTCGAAGATAGCCGAGGCGGCCGCCGCGGGCGTGGATGACTCATTGGCCGATAGGTTAAGGCGCGGAAGGTAGCCCGTTCGTCGGCGTCGCCGACAGGCTAAGGCGCGGAAGGCGGGCTGAGTGGGGGAGTCTGACTCACGAGGACAGCTATATGGCCATCATCGAACCGGAAGACTTCCGGCTGCACAAGCTGCAAGAGCTCCGCCGGCTCGGCATGGACCCCTATGGGTCGCGATTCCCCGACACAATTCCGCTGCGGGATCTGCTCATGGGGTTCGAGGAGCGTCAGGGCGGCACTGTGCGGGCGGCAGGCCGGATCACGAACCTGCGCGCCATGGGCAAAGCGACCTTCATGGACATCAAGGACTGGACCGGCAGCATCCAGGTCTATTTCCAGTTGAACCGCCTTGGGCAGGAGAAGTTCCACGTCCATCAGCAGCTCGAGCCGGGCGACATCGTGGGCGTCGAAGGCGAGCTGACCAAGACGCGCACGGGCGAGGTAACGATCTTCGTCGGCCACTTCGCCGTGCTCGCGAAGGCGCTGCTGAGCCCGCCTGAGAAATGGCACGGCCTGCGCGACATCGAAAAGCGGTGCCGGCAACGGTACGTGGACCTGTTCACCAACGACGAGGTGGTGGCCGGGTTCCGGAAGCGTTTCGACATCATCCGGGCCGTTCGCGAGTTCCTTCAGGCGCGCGGTTACCTGGAGGTCGAGACGCCCATGATGCAGTCCATTCCCGGCGGCGCGGCGGCCAGGCCCTTCAAGACGCATCACAACGCCCTCGATATGGACCTTTACCTCCGCATCGCGCCGGAGCTGTATTTGAAGAGGCTTCTTGTGGGCGGCATGGAGAAGGTTTTCGAGATCAACCGCAACTTCCGCAACGAGGGCATCAGCACTGAGCACAACCCCGAGTTCACGATGCTGGAGCTCTATCAGGGCTATGCCGACTATAATGTAATGATGGCGCTTACGGAAGACCTGGTCGTCCACCTGGCGCGGGACGTGTGCGGATCGCTCGTGCTCCCATATGGCGAGGAGCGGATTGACTACGCGCCGCCCTGGCCGCGGCGCCAGTTCTGGGACTTGCTGCATGAGCACGCGGGGGTGTCCCGCGGCGACGAAGCCGCCGTTCGGGATAGGGCTGAAGAGATGGGCATGGAAGGGAGCGCCACAGACCACCCCGATTACCTCGCGTACCGCATCTTCGAGAAGGCCGTGGAGGGCTCGCTAATCCGGCCCACTTTCGTCATGGGCTACCCGAAGAGCATCTCCCCGCTGGCGAAGGCCTGCGCCGACGATCCGGACCTTGCCCAGCGGTCCGAGCTGTTCATCGGCGGGATGGAGATCGCCCCCGCCTACACGGAGCTTAATGACCCGCAGGAGCAGGAGGAACGCTTCCTGGTGCAGGTCGGGCACGAGGAGGAACGGGAGCGGATAGACCGCGACTTCCTGCGCGCCCTCTGCTATGGCATGCCGCCGGCGGGCGGCCTCGGGCTCGGCATAGACCGGCTCGTGATGGCGCTGACGAACAAGACTTCCATTCGCGAAGTCATCCTGTTCCCGTTGCTGCGGCCGGAAGAAAGGCATTGACGATTGCGGATTGAAAGGCGGATGGTTTGCCTGTGGACCGATGATCGCACGCAATCGGTAGCAGGTACCCGAAATGGATGCGGAACGGATAAAACGCCGGACTAAGAAGTTAGCTCGAGACAATTAGCTTCATTGAGGCCCTGCACAAGAGGAACCGTTCCAGCCGCACGAGCGACATCATAGGCAGACAGTTGCTGAGATGCGGCACTTCTGCGGGCGCCAACTACAGTGCCGCCGGCCAGGTCACGGGCTGACTTCATAGCCAAGATGGGCATCGTGGAAGAAGAGGCCGACGAGACAGCGTACTGGCTTGAATTGCCCGTAGAGTCCGGCTTGGTTGAGCCGAAGGAAGCCGCGCGTCTGCCGGATGAAGCGAGTCAACTCGTCGCCATAGCGGTGTCGTCCATCGCGACCGCTCGTAAACGATCAGGGAGCGCTGCAACATAGCGGCCAATCCCCAATCCGAAATCTGCAATCCGAAATGTGAGACCGTGGACATTTTGTTGCGCGCCGAAGACTTGGTGAAGGACTACCGCATCGGGCGAGTTCGCCTGCGGGTCCTCCACGGCGTGACGATGGCCGTCCGGCGCGGCGAACTCTTGAGCATCGTGGGGCCGAGCGGCGCGGGAAAGAGCACGCTGCTTCACCTTCTGGGCATGCTCGACACGCCAACAGAGGGCAAGGTCCTTCACGGCGCGACGGATCTGGCGGGGCTCTCTTCGGCGGAGCAGGCGTACTGGCGCAACCGCCTATTTGGGTTTGTGTTCCAGTTCTATCACCTGCTGCCGGACTTCACGGCCCTGGAGAACGTGGCCATGCCGGCGCTCGTCGGCGCGGGCGCATTGGGTTGGCGCAAGGCGCGCAAGCAGGCCCGCCAGCGGGCGCGCCGCGTGCTCGAGCTGGTGGGCCTCGGCGAGCGGGCCAGCCACCGGCCTGCCCAGCTTTCCGGCGGAGAGAGGCAACGAGTGGCCATTGCCCGGGCGCTCATCAACGAGCCGGAGATCCTGCTGTGCGACGAGCCGACCGGCAACCTCGACTCGGACACCGGCAAGCGCATCCTCAAGCTGCTGGGCGAAGTGCGCAAACAGACGGCATGCACGATGGTGATTGTTACACACGATGAGCGCGTGGCGGCCATGGGTGACAGGGTGACGCACCTGGTTGACGGGCGCATCAGGGATTGACGCAGCCCCTCACGCCGGCCGGGAAGCAAGTTGCAGGGCCGCCCCGTTCCGTATACGCTAACCTGTGGCTTTGCCTCGTGAACAGGGCGCGGAGTGCCCTGTCGTTCCCCTGCATGGGTCGGGCGAAGCGGGCCATCTAAAGGAGATGGAGTTGGCGCCAAGAGTCTACATCAACGGGAAGCTCTACGGGAAAGAGGAGGCCTGCATCTCCGTTTACGACCACGGGCTGCTCTACGGTGACGGCGTGTTCGAGGGGATCAGGGCCTACAAAGGAAAGCTCTTTCGTTGCAGGGAACACATTGACCGGCTCTTTGCGTCGGCCCGGGCCATCAACCTGGAAATACCGATGGCCAAGGAGGAACTCCACGCGGCCATCCGCCATACCCTTGAGTCCAACGGCTTGACGGACGCCTACGTGCGCCTGATCGTCACGCGCGGGATCGGGGACTTAGGGCTCAATCCGTACGAGTGCGGCCGTCCGCAGGTCATCATCATCACCGACAGCATCGCCCTTTATCCCGCTGAGTACTACGAGAAAGGGCTGGAACTCGTCACGGTTTCGACGATCCGGATGCCGGCAAACGCCCTGAACCCGCGCATCAAGTCTCTGAACTACTTGAACAACATCCTGGCCAAGATGGAGTGCATCCAGGCCGGGGCGCACGAGGCCGTCATGCTGAACAAGGACGGCTTCGTGGCCGAATGCTCCGGCGACAACATCTTCATCGTCAAGGACGGGCGGCTCGCAACGCCCCCCGTGGACGCCGGCATCCTCGAAGGCATCACGCGCCAGGTCGTGATGGAGCTGGCCCGCGGGGCCGGCATGGAAGTCTCGGAGAAGGAGATGACGCCCTTCGACCTCTACGTGGCGGACGAATGTTTCCTGACGGGGACGGCGGCGGAGATCATCCCGGTCGTGCGGATTGACAGGCGCGACATAGGCGACGGGAGACCGGGGCCGACGACTCTGAAACTGCTCCGGATGTTCCGCGATCACATTGCCGGCGCTGCCGAGTGAGGGCACTCGCCGGCGCCGCTCACTTGAATCTCAGGATTCTTGAAGGAGTTGACACGATGTTCCGGGCATTCGCAGGCGGGCCAATAGGCGTGAAGGTTGGCTTCGACGAGGCTGTGGAGATGGCCGCGCACTTCGGGTTCGAGGGCATCTATCTCGATCCGGGCTACGTGACGCAGAACGGCCCTGAAACCGTAGTGCAGATGTTGGACGAAAGGGGCTTGCAGGCCGCGGGATGGGGGTTGCCGGTGTCGTTCCTCGCGCCGCAGCCCGACTTCGAGGCGCAGCTATCCAAGCTGCCCCAGGTTGCGGATCGCTGCTGCCGCGCCGGCGGCCGGCGCTGCTCCACCTGGATCAGCTCCGGCTCCAATGAGATGCAGTTTGACGAGATGTTCGACTTCCTGAGCGGCCGGATTGCCCGGGCCGCCAGGATCCTCAAGGAGAACGACATCCGCCTCGGTCTGGAGTTCCTCGGCCCGAAGACGATCCGCGCCAGGTTCAAGTACGAGTTCATCTACACCATGGACGGCATGCTCAAGCTATGCCGGTCCGTCGGCACGGGCAACGTGGGCCTGCTCCTGGACGCCTGGCACCTCTACACGGGCGGCGGCGGCATGGAAGACGTCCTGAAGCTGACCGACCACGAGGTGGTCAACGTGCACATCAACGACGCGCCGGCGGGCATCCCCATCGAGAAGCAGATGGACGGCGTCCGGTGCCTGCCCGGCGAGACGGGCGTCATAGACGTGCGCCGCTTCCTTGAGTGCCTCAAACAGATCGGCTACACCGGCCCCGTCATGGCCGAGCCGTTCAACGAGCGCCTGCGGCAGATGAAGCCCGAGGATGCCATCCGCGCCACCAAGGAGGCCATAGACCGCGTCTGGCCGGACTGAGCGTGGGGCTCAGGCGCGCAGCGTTGGGGGATTCCGCCGGTTCCTTCGGAGAATCGAAGATGCCTTCCTCGGTCCATCAGAAGAGCTTTGTTCTTACCGTTGCCGAGTCGAAACGCCTCATCGCCCGGGCCGTTAAGTTGCACCCCGCTGTCATGGCGGCACTGAAGAACGGCACTGTGGCAGTTGCCAAGGGAACCACCAACAGCTACATCGTGGAGGAGTTGACCGGAGAGGCCATCTACAAGCCGCACTACTGCACGGGCGTCACGCGTCCCGCCCGCGGCGAGCGAGCGGCGACGTCGGACAAGCTGGCGGACCTTGTCCTTCGCAAGGGCGAAAGGGTTCAGAACGTATCGGCCGTCAAGATGGCCTCCGAAATGGGCCCCGGGGATGTCTTCATCAAGGGAGCCAACGCGGTCAACTATGACAAGCGCCAGGCCGGCATCCTCATTGGGCATCCCACCGGCGGGACGGTCGGCGCCATAATTGGCACTCTGACGGCGCGCCGCGCTACGTTGCTCCTTCCGGTTGGCCTCGAGAAAAACATCCCCGGCGACATACACGACCTTTACCGACAACTTGCGGCGGCCGGGCCGAACGGTTCCGGCCCGATGCTGTGGCCGGTTGACGGAGAGATATTTACCGAGATCGAAGCCATCCAACTTCTCAGTGGCACATGTGCGGCGCTCATCGGCGCGGGCGGCATTGGGGGCGCGGAGGGAAGCGTGCGCCTCTCCGTCTGGGGTTCTGCCGAGCAAGTGAACCAGGCGGAAGCCGCCATCGAAGGCGTCCTCGGCGAACCGCCATTTCTGCCCACCGGGGGCTGAGGTGCCCCGCCCTGCTCCAGGCCAGGATCCGGCGGGAAGCTCCCTCAGCCGTTGTCCCCCTCGACAACGAAATCAATGCCGGCGAAGCCGTCTGCAAAACCGCCTTCCGCCTTGCTGAGACTGAACCCGAAGTTATATTGTCCCGGTTCGGAGATGTCGAACCAATCCCTCACGTCCAGATCGAAGGCCTTGATCTCTTCAGTCGCGCCCAGTTCGCGGCCGGGGGCCGTGGGGCGAAAGTGCGTGTCTCGCTTCGGCTGCAGCCTTTCCCAGATCGTCCTGGGCGGGACCGTGTAACACTCCCGCGCGTCCTCCTGCAAGCGTGGCGGCGGACGGCGCACGCGTCGAGCCACCCAGACGCGGATGCCCTCTAACACCGCCGGCCCAGCCTCCTTGTCCTCACGGTAGTAGACTGAAGGCACTGTCTGCGGGGTTCCAAGCAGATTGATGATATGAAGCGTGAGAACGACCGGAGAACCCCTGGTCACCCGTAGGTACCCACTCTTCTCGGCCTTTTTGTCCTTCCAGCCGACATGGCAAGCAAGACCGTCGGATGTAAGACCGCGACCGTCCCAGCCAGAGAACTGCACCTCTGCCGCCGGTGCCTGCCCTATACCATGTTCCCAGACGACCCCGTAGCATGCCTCCCATGTCCCGTTCTTCAGGACTTCCTCGGCTTGCCAGACGAGGCAGGCCCGAGCGTTGCTGGGGGCGGCACTTTGAGCGCCCTGGCGGGCGCCCGTAGCCCGCACGCCGGGCGTCCAGGTGGCCGCCAGGGGGACTCGGGCAAGCTTGATCTGCCGGGCCTGCCCCTCTCGCGCCAGCGAGAATATGGCGCGCCCCTTGGCCACGTCATCTTCCGTGGCCGGAAGGTCAAGAGCCGGGAGGGCGAGGACCGCCTTGCCATTGGAGTAGTACCACCGGAGCCACGAACCTTGCTCTCTTTGGTTCATCTCCGGCGAGTATTTGAACCCCTCTCCGTACACCCACAGGAGTTCCGCGCAAGCCGCCACGGCTTCGTCGCGCTGTGGCTCGGGCCAGTGGAGTTGGAATTCCCCGAAGCCAGGAACACGTGAGAGGCCATAAGCGTACGGGTCGCAGATGCGGAACGCAAGTTCTGTGCTGGGCTCGGGGGGATGGGGCGTGATGCTATGTGGCCCAAGGTTCCACTCCGCCCCGCCCTCGACGCGCACGCGTACCTGGCCGTACTCAATGATGATCGTGCCGGCCTTGTCTTTGTTCGAAAGCTGTGCCAGGACATGCTCTCTGAAAGGACGAACGCCGAGAATGGGTGTAACTATGAGGCTGTGCCCGGTGTCCGCCCCCCTAATGACAAAGGCTACCCATGGGGATTTGCTGTTCGCGAACATAGAGGAGATGGCTTCAACCACGGCTGGATCGTCGGGATGACGCCACAACGGCTCAAAGGCGGCAGCGATGGGCCTTGCCTTCTGCGGATCGACCGTCCGAAGCCACTCGGCGTACTCTTGAAGCGCAGTCTCATCGCCGTGTTCCATGCGCAGCAGCGTCAGCACCACCACGCCGGGCGTCTCTCCGGTCTGCCAGTCATATGGGTCCATGGCGGCAGAGAACATGCACTTTTTCGCAAGGGCGGCAAGCGTCGGCCCGGACGCAGCGGGATCCCACGTGTCTAAGTCGTATGCTATCTTGCAGGCGTTCCGCAGCGCAAACGGACTGTTGTCCGCGCTCGCAGCCAGCTCCTCTGCCCGCTTGGCCATGAGTTCGGCGACGCTGGGAGATCTCTTGTCTCGAAGCGATTCTCCCGCAAAGATACTGGCCTCCGGCCGGTCCCGCGGGGGCGCGACCAACTTAACGATCTCCCCGGCGGCCTCCACCCATCGCATGGGCGGCACATTGTCGTCCGCGAGACCGAGGTACCGGCGTTCCGGCGCAGGCAGCCCCTTGACCTTCTGCCAATACTCCCGCATCTCCTGCGCAAGCTCCACGTGTCGTTCTCTGTCGCTCTGATGGGACGTAGACGGCTTGAACTCTCTCTCACCCAGTATTTCAGTCAATGCATCGTATGCTGGCCCTGAAACGCCCGTCAGGATTCGCGTTAGACGATCATCGCTCACGAAACATTGCAGGAGCGGCTCGACCGCGTTGTCCCCTTCCATGACAAGGGCGCGCACCGTCGGATCGTAGAGGAAGGTGGGCGGGCGTACCCTCGTGTATGACTCCTCCAGGTCGCCGATGAGCGCCGCGATGCGCTGGGCCTTGTCAGGGTAATGGTCGAGCCCCATTTCGACGACAAGCCTGCGCTTCGGCTCCTTCGCCCGCCGTTCTGCCTCCTTGAGCAACAGGGGAGCGACCGCTATGTCCTCCTTCAGGCTGCTTTGCATTTGCACCATGGCCCCTGTCAGCTTTCCAGGAGGGGCGGGGATGCTCGCCTCGAGGGCGCTCAGGGCCCGCGCGTCCAGCACCGCAATCGTGTCATCGCGCCGTTGATAGGCGTTCATTGCCCGGTCGTGGAGGCACGAGACCCAGTACATCAGCACCAAGCCGTACGGCTGATCAGGCAGGCGCTGGGAATTGAAGGCCGACCCGGTTCCTGCCTTCCACATCTTTTCAGCCAGGGCGCCTTCGCCCAGGCGAAGCAAAAGGCACGCCTTGATGGGGTAGAGACCCATGGGCTCAATGCCGTCCCGCTCCATCGCACCAATGTAATTCCCGTAGCGTGCTTCCCGCGAGTGGTGCCAGGCCCACCCATCCGCACGCCCCTCTCTCGCCTTGAGAAGGGCCTGGATATCCTCCGTGACGTCTGCCGGCTCCCCCACGTGCCAGGCAGGGTACAGCAGTCCATTCCAACAGACTGCAAAGCGTTGAGCCGCGCCCTCTGGTGCAGGCAGCACCCAGCCATGCGTCTTCAGGCATTCGGGCGCCCGCTGTGACGGCTGGGGCGGCCAGAGTTCATACGTAAGGTCCACCAATCCTATGCCAATCTCGATCTCGCGATATTCGCAGCCGCGCGGGTCCGGAAGGCCCTGGTCAAACAGGCGCTTGGTAGCCCCCACGAAGGCCTCGGGCAAGGTTGTCTGTGGAGGCGTCCACGGCTCGTGCTGCTGTGGAGGGATGGGAAGCGAATCGCCTCGGAACAGCGGCGCCACCCGCATCTCCTGGGCACTCGGGGCGGGCCCGCCTCCCAGGCAAAGCGCAAAGAAGACTGCCACGGCGCCATACGTTTCACGTCGAGCCCGCCCGGCCATCTTCGTGCTCCTTCTGGAGGGTTCGCTGCGTCCACTGCCAGCTACCAGTATACCTGGTCCCTCCTCAAGTCGCACCTCAGAGAGCTGAGCGGTTGTCGTATATCTTGTGGAACGCGCGCACGACGTCCGCCATGTCCTCTCGCGTGCCCAGGAGCATCCGCTGGCCGAAGGTGACGGCCTCGCGGCAGATGCGCTCCGCGTTCGGGCAGTTCACCTTCGTGTAGTCCATCCTGCGGGCGTAGTACGGGCACGATAGCGGGCAGTATTCCGGGCCGTCCCCGCTGCGCTGGAATATGGAGTGGCGGTAGAGTGGCTGACAGTATCCGCCCCAGCATGGGATGCCCTCCGCGTTCAGGGCCCCCACGAAGCGGTCCCGGCTCGGGCCGCCGAACTCTTCCGCTGCATAGCGCATCTGGTAGAGGTGATGGGAGCGGCGCGTGACGCGCTCATCCCACCGAAGGACGTGAATGCCCGATATCTGGGAAAGCTGCTCGTTCAGAAATTCCCCGTTCTCGGTTCGACGCGCCGTCTGCTCCTCCACCCGCCCGAGTTGCACGAGCAGCAGGGCCGCCTGGAATTCCGTCATGCGATAATTACTTCCCAGACGGTAGTGGTGGTACCAGGGGTCGTGCAGCCCGCGGTCGCAGTTGATGAACCCGCGCATCAGGCTCGCCAGGTCCTCGTTGTCCGTCAACGCGATCCCGCCTTCGCCGGCGGTGATGTTCTTCGAGGCCTGGAAGCTGAACCCGCCCGCGTTTCCGAGGGCGCCCGTGCCTTTCCCCCTCCATTGGCTGCCTCAACTGTGGCAGGCGTCCTCGACGACGACGAGCCCATGTCCGGCCGCCAGCTCGACGATGCGATCCATGTCGCAGGGCAGGCCGGCCCAGTGCACCGGGATGATGGCCTTCGTCTTCTCATTGACGAGGGCCGCGGCAGCCTTCACGTCCAAGTTGAAGGTGTCCAGCTCGACGTCGCAGAAGACGGGCACTCCGTTGGCGCGGAGCACGGCATCGGCCGTCGCCTGGAATGTGTAGGCCGGAATGATGACTTCATCACCGGCTCCGACCCCGGAGCAGACCAGGGCTGCTTCCAGGGACGCTGTGCCGTTGCAGACGGCTATCCCGAAGCGCGCCCCCTGGAAAGCGGCGAACGCCTGCTCGAATTCCTTTATCTTCTGTGCGTTGTACCACTGCCTGCTGCGGAGCACCCCGAGAATGGCCTTCTCTTCGGACTTGTCAAAGACCGGCTAATCGGGCCACGGGTCCTTCCGCACAGGCCTTCCGCCGTTGATTGCAAGTTTAGCCATTATTGTACATTCCTTCTCCGCTGAAGTTCAGGCGGACGCCATAGCTGCGCCAGTAGCTGCTGTCAAGGCCGGCGGGTTCCTGCTTGATTCCGGCGGGCGGCGCGGGTAGTATGCCCGCGCTTAGCCGGGAACTCGGGCGGCGCCCGGCCACCTCCTCCCCTCAACGACAGGCAGACTTGTGCCCCAGAAGCCTCCAACTGGCGATGAGTATATCCTGCGCGAGCTGCGCGTCTCCGACCCGCGCGAGGCCGAGCTGCTGACGGACATGTGGAATCGCTCCGAGCAGGGCTGGCCCGGCGGGCGCACCGGCGGCATCCCCTACACCGTCGAGCGCGCGCGGCAGGAGTTCATGACCCGCCGCATGCACGGGCAGTGGGTCGTCGAGCACCGCGACGAGATCGTCGGCTACTGCAGCCTCCTTGCGAACCCGGCGCAGCCGGAATACGCGTACGTGGGCCTGCTGAACGCCCGCCCGGACCACCACGGCAAAGGCGTGGGGCGGCGCCTCGTGCGCCGCGCCATCGAGCAGGCCATCGCTGACGGCTTGGAGCGGGTGGACCTGAGCACCTGGCCGGGCAACCTGAAGGCCGTGCCCCTCTACAAGAAGTGCGGCTTCTTCTGGTCGCCGGAAACGAACGTCCGCATGCAGAACTTCATCCCTACCATCGTGCGGATGCCGATCTTCGGCGATTTCTTTCGGGTGCACGATTGGTACCAGGTCCAGGAGCGCGACCTGGCCGTCGGCGAGGACGTGGACTGGTGGCACGGCGTGCGCGTCTACCGCTACCGCTTCTGCGCCTCCCCGGTGGTGGGCGCTGCCCAGTGCTGCCTGGGCGCTATCTGCGACCGCCAGGCCGGCATGGTGACCGGCGTGGAGACGGACGAGCTTTACGTCGCCGCGTGGGTGGGGGCGGAAGACCTGAACGCGCTCCAGGAGCATACGCTCCGCTACGAGCTGCGCAACACGAGCGGGCGGCCGGTGCGCGTCCAGTTGCGCGCCAAGGGCGAGTCGGGGGTGCCGCTTGCCGTTAGAGAAACGTTCGTCCTCGAGGATGTTCGCATGCTTGACTTCCTCTTCCGCCTGCCCGTGGACCTGCCCCGCAAGCGCCCGGGCGAGCCGCCGCACCGCATCATTACCGAGCTCAATGTGAACGGCGTGCCCGTGCGGCTCGGCACCGCTGTGCCGAAGCGCGAGCCCGTCGAGGTCGAGTACTCCGGCCAGGGGTTGCCCGCCGGCAAGTGGGTCACGCTGCGCATCAGGCTCCGCAACCGCCTCCCGTTCGCCGCAAGCGGCACGCTGTCGCTCGAAAGCCCTCCGGGCATTGAACGGAAGGATGAGGTGCTCGGTTTCCGAATCGGCCGAGGCAGTTGGGCGGGCTTGTCTCTCAAGGTGCGCGCAACGGAGCCCGCCGCTTGCCGGCTCGGCCTCTGCGTCCGGTTCTCGAAAGAGACGGCCCGCCGGCTCGCGCAGGGCGAGACGGCCGCCCTACCCGCGCAGGGCAGGCGCGAGACCGCCTGGCTGCGCGCCTACGCCCCGGGCGCGATCGTGGTGAGCAAGGACGCCGAGCGGCGGGAGGTGATCGCCGAGTCCGATCGGCTCCTCCTCACGTTCCGCCGCGTCGGCGGGTTCGTTACGGTCACGGACAAGGCCGCCGGCTGGAGTTCGGTGGATCTCTGGATGCCCGAGGTGGGGCCGCCGTTCGGCGACTTCCAGCCGCTCCCGGAGATATACGGCGTGCAGGTCCGCCGCAGGGACGGCGCGGTGAGCTTCATCGCGCGGCAGCGCAGGGACGCCTTGCCGGGCATTGAGCTGGAGCGGACGCTGATCGCCGTGCCCGGCATGGTAGAGGTGCGCCATCGTCTGGTCAACACGGGCGACAGCCCGGCCGAGCTGAAGGTGCGCTTCCAAGGCCGTGGCAACCTGGGCTACGGCACGGTCACGCTGCCGCTGGCAACCGGCTTTGTCCAGCACAAGCGCCTGAGCTGGCGCGACTGGCCGCGGTACGGCGAGATGGTCTTCAAGCCGGCGGACTTTGCGGAGAACTGGGTGGCCGTCGAGCGCGAGGGCGCTGTGGTCGGGACGATCTGGGGCGGCGCCGAAGAGGCGAGCGTTGCCGGCGACGGCGTCCCCATGCTCACGCTCGGCCCCGTGATGGTGCCCGCCGGCGAGGCGCGCGATCTGCCCACGGTTTACGTCGTAGCGACCGGCGGCGACTACAAGCTCGTGCGAAACGTCTGGACTACGTTCGTCCGGCGCGACGAGCCCATGTCGCCGGCGGAGCAGGAGCCTCCCAAGGCGCCCGCCATTCGCGGCGGCCTCAGCCCGCGCCCCGCGCTGCTCGGGCGCGGACGGCTCGAGTGCTTGGTCGAACTTCGGAGCGAACAACGAGTGGCCCTGAGCGGCGACGCTACGCTCCGGCTCCCGCCCTGCGTGGCGACGACCGCCGGGCGCCGAACACTCAAGTTCGCCGTCTCGGGCTTGGACCGGGACAAGCCCTTCCGGGCGTCGCTCGCCGTCAAGGCACGAGCTGACGGGCCGACCGCGGCCGAAGGGGAGCTTGTGTTCGCGGCAAAGCGCCGCGCCTACCGGTTCCCAGTGCCGTTCGTCATCCTCGGCGCCGGCCGCAGGCGCGTCGCGGTGCGGCAGGACGGCGACACGGTGTCCGTAGACAACGGCCGGCTGCAATTCCTTGTGGCGGCGCAGCACAGCGGCGCATGCGTTTCCCTGCGCAGCAACGGGCGGGAATTGCTCACCAGTTCTTATCCCACGCCGCGCCCCTACTGGTGGATGAACCCCTGGCACGGCGGCCTGCGCGGAACGGTCGGCGGAGACTGGGACCGCCGCATGCACGCCGCTCGCCGCAAGGTGAGCCCCGTCACCGTGGAACGCGCTTCCGGCATCGTCTGGCACGGGGCGCAGGTCACGACGGACTTCACCCATCGGGACTACCGCTGGCTCCACGGCGAAGTGCAGTACCTCACGACCGCGGGCTCGAACATTGTCGCCGTGGCCGTAAAGGCCCGGAACCGGACGACCGGGACGGGCATGCGGGTGAACGTGGGCGCTGACCTCTGGCTTGCGGGGAAAGCGCAGGCGTTCCTCGACCTGGACGGGAAACTTGTCGCTTACGGGCCTGATGGCACGGGTTATGACGTGGAGAGCGAGTCGAAGTGGGTTTGCTTCCGCTGCCCTGGGCGCGGGTTCATCGCCATGACGGCGCACAAGGACCCGCGCAACTACGTGGGCTTTACGCAGGTCGGTGACGGCACGTTCTGCGGCGACGTGGAGCGGAGCGTGGACCTCGCGCCGCCGTATCGCGAGCAGGGGATTGTCGTCTACGTAGCCGTCTGCCCCTCATTGAAGGAGGCCCACGCGTACCGGTGGCTGTCCGAGCTTGAGGGCCTGCCATAGGCACTCTACCAGAATCACCGCGGAGAGCGCCGAGGACGACACGGGTCCTGTTTGGCCGGCCGGATTCCCATAGGCCTTTCTCTGCGGGCTCTGCGGGCTCGGCGGTGCACTTTGTTAGCCGTTGTCAAAGGCGGCCAGAGGCCCCACCAGGGAGACAGCGAGGGCACGCGGGAGTGGGAAGGGGCGGACGAGTAGCGTCGTCATTCAAGTGGCCGGCGCGGACGTTTACGTTCTCGATACTCTGGGCCAGCATTGACAGTTACTATGCCTTGGCATAACATACGCAGACGATGAGGATGCCGTGTCGCCTGCGGAGCTTGATATAGGCCCTTGTCGCACTGTGAGGCCCACCCTCTGGCAAAAGGACTCGGAACCATGCGGACAAGACCACAAACGAAAGCCAAGGCTACCAAGTCAAAAGCCGCACGCCCTTCCAGTTCACGGGTGCACGTGGATATCAAGGTAGGGATCCTTCACACTATCGCCGACGCGATCTACTCCACCCCCGCCGGGAAGATAAGAGAGGCCGTCGCGAACGCAAGGGATAACGGCGCTACCTGGATTGCAATTGTACTCGACCAGACCAAGAAGAGCCTTTGCCTCTTCGACAATGGGTCAGGCATAACGGAGCCGCGCTTCCATGAGATCATGGAGCACATTGGCTATGGACTTCTGCAAGAGGACAAGGAGAAGAAGCTCTCCTATTTCGGGCTCGGCCTCATGTCAATTTTCCAGCTTGGTAAGCGTGTCCAAGTCTTCACGCGACCGAGTAAGCAAAAAACAGTCCTCACCCTGCAGGTCCAGACAAATGCCATCTTCGATAAGAGTCCCGAGAACAAGAAGAGAAGCATTTCTTCTCTTGCTGACAACATACGGCTCTCCAGGACCGATGAGGCAAGTCGGGAAGGGGCCTCGGTCCAGCTCCTCAACAACTGGCTTAGGTCAAGAACCTTCGGCTTGGCCGGGGAGAGCTTTACCGACATTGTCGTGACTGAGATCTCGGATGAGGACATCGACGCAATTAGCTCGCCAGGATTTTTAGAAGAACTCCGGAAGGTCCTCCCGTTGCGGGTGGAACCAGACGAGCCGTTTCTTAAGCGGCTCACTGGTCGCAAAGGTCCCCACGTTGCCCACCTCCTCCAGGATCCCGTATATTGCCCAACGATCGACGTTTACTTTGGTATTCAGGAACAGGGGGCAGAGGTTGCTCAGCTTTGGAAGTATTTTCCAAGGTTCAAGAGCGACCTGGAGTTTCCAGACGACACGGTTTATGTCGGTGTGTCTCAAGACAATGCGTTCGGTTATTACATAGTCCATAGCGCGGGTGAGGATCTGTACAGAGAGAACGTCGCCGAGCGAGAGAACGGTTTTTGGATCAGGAACCAGAACTTCCTCGTCAAAGGTGCGGATTTCTTGCAGAAACCGGGGCCGGGAAGGCTGATGATAGACCAGCCCCTCAGGAACTGGATCTTCGGCGAGATACTCCATCGGGATATGAACCGTTTGATAACCGTGGCCCGCAATGACTACCTGTATGACAGTTCCGAGTTCCGGACATTCAGGGAGTCCGTATTAGGTATCGTCGCAACCCTGAATAAGCACATGCGAGACATATGGGACAGGCGATCGATCATAGATAGGGACTTTGTGGCCCCTTTTCTTAAGGTGACGAAACCTGATGGGGTCTTCCAGAGCGCCGAGCGCAAACTCCGCATGATGATCGGGCCTAGATTAGACGACAAAGACTTTCAAGAGCAAGTGCTAGGTCAGCTGGCCAGGTCCCGGAATCGCGACATCGAGGATGACGGGGCAAGGGTGGACGTGCTACTGAGCCGAGCCAAGCGGCCCATCGTGGTTACCCAAGATGATAAGGCACTCGTAAGGGTCGATCCCGCGCTCACAGGAAAGGTGGAAACATCCAAGGTTACCTGGGACGCCAAAAGCAACCGTGTCGTAGTGTCGGTTTCGCCCAACCTCTTCGAGCCGAAGAGTATCGTCTTCCTTGGGAAGGAATTCAAGGTCGTCTATGTTGCCCGGAAGGCCTCCGATTTCGGCGTGAGCGTTAACAGTGATAAGCACATTGTCTACATTAACCCGTTCAACGACAATTTAGCGACATACAGCGTCGGGGTGCTAGACCTCTACCTGGCACTGGAAGTCGCGGACGCAATCTCAAAGACCAAGGGCGAGTTCAAGAAGAACGTCCTCATGGTTATAGGCTTGGCATCTTCAACCGCCGCCGAGTACGTCGTCCCCCTGGGTGATGACCTAAGGCGCGCCCTTTCCATTAAGCCGTCCGGAGCATAGTATGCTACCCGAACAGGTGCGAGGAACATGCGACGCGCTTCTCATTTTCGCAGACGTCATCGACTCATCGAAGTTTAGCGCCGTCTTAGAGTACGAGACCTATGCCGAGCGCATCATCGAGTTCCAAGGGCACTTCGACCTTCTGGCACGGAGGTACTTCCGCACCGACGCAGCCGACGAGAAGCGATACCTAGCCGTTAACGTTCGTGGCGATGAGGGCACGGTCTTCGTTGTGGCCCCGGACAACCCTTCTGATTTAGTGCTGCGCGCTGTGTCGTTCCTTTACCACTTGAAGGGAAGACTGAGCTTCGCTGGGCCGGTCGTAACGACCCCTGGCAACGCGCCGTCCCGGATCGGGATTGGCGCGGGCGTTCATTTTGGGCGCGTTGCGTACGCGACCAAAGTGGAAACGGGACGGTCCCTCATATCACGGATTGAGGGCTATTCCATCAACTACGCGAAGCGTGTTGAGTCTTGCTCCCGCCTGGGCCACCACTCCCAGATCCTACTCTCGCAAGACGCCGTCCGGCTCCTCGAGGGTCAGCCTATCGCCGTGTCACACTTAGTGGCCCCAATGAAGGGCATACAGGAAACCGCGGACTTGTACGAGGTGCGCGCCGCCCTCCTCAGCGGCCTTATGATGGATCCCAGCGACGCAGGTGACGAGGCCATGATATCCACCATCACCAATGGCGCCTCGGACCCCACCGCCCTGGGCGACCCCTGGACGAGAACGCTTGCAATGTCAGTCCTGGACGTGCTGCTGGCCCGGACCCCGGTCGCGCAGCTCAGGACCGACTACCGTCGGTTGCAGCTTCGGCTCGCTTGGTATGGCTCGGCGGAGCGGGACCCAGTCCTGCTTTACGCCCGCGCGAAACACCTATCTCAAAAGCGACTTTTCAGCCACCAGGCTCGCTACCTTAGGGAGATAGCACAATCACACCCGGACTTCGTCCCGGCCAGGAAGAGGTTGGTCGAGGCCTGCTGGGCTCTTGCCAAAACCGGCGCCGAACGCGACGATCTGGCCTTTGCGAGAGATGTAGCAATGGAATTCTTGGAGCATTTCGATAGGTTGCTCACCCCCGAGGAACGAAAGAAGTACCAGGCAATCGTCAAGTCGGCAGGAAGAGGGAAGAAACCGGGAAAGTAAGCCAAGATCACCTTCGCAGCCCGCGGTCGTACTCGTATATCTCATAGAGCTTCGAAACGAACTGTTTCGCCGACCTTCCGTAGATTGAACAGAACGACTCACGACTCTCCGTTATCATCCCCCGCCGGTAGTAGAAGATCAGGCTTAGTTTCAGCGCTCGCAGGAGCGCCGTATTCCAGTTTGGTCCAGGGAACTTGGTTTGGCTAGGCGTGGGCTTCCGATATTCCATCGGAAAGGCCAGAGCACCGTGGCGGTTCAGCAGTGAGATCCGGTGGTAAAAATCCTCCGGCGTATCCTCAAAGTTGTACAGCACGTAGACCCGGATTTCCTTGTTCGATTGCCTCTTAGCCAGCCTAATTGCTCGCAGAACATGGCCTTCAGAGGAAAGATCGTCGAAAGCGAACCGGATTGGGTCCATTCTCAGCCTCCCGATCATTCGGGCCGCCCGTTCGTCGTATAGGCGGGCGTCCAGCCCTTGGTTGAAGTCGACTGTCTTACCAAGCCTCCATATCCTTTCGCAGTCAACGGCAACGTTGGGCGAGGCAAGCCAGTTGTTATCCCAGAAGATGATCCTAGGCAGATCTGGAGAGACGTCTTTTTCCCAGTCATCTCGCACGACGAAAGCGGGCTCGTGCGTCCTCACGCAGCAGAACCGGCAGGCCCGAGGACAGCCCCTGGAAGCAAACGTTATTGAGGCGTTCGCCCGCCGCCCGAAGGACAAAGAGTAGTCCGGAGGGCAATCTTCTGCTTCGTTCAGCACACCGATGTGGGGAGCAATGCCAGTTCGCTGTTCAACGTAGCCCGGGAGGAGTGAGGCCGCAATTCCACCGACGTGCACCTCCGCCCGCGGGAAAGTATCCAGATAGAAGCCTACAGTCTCAACAACCTTCTTTAGATCCCAAGTGAATAGGCTTGTCACGTACACTGCGCTCGGCCTGAACACAGCTCGTGGGACTTCCTTACCAACGATGGCGAATACGTCACAGCCCCTGTGCCGCCGCTTCAGCATGGTGCTGATCCTCATAAGGCCCAAGGGCGGGTAGGGCGTCTTCGCCACCGGCTCGACCAGCAAAAACTGCTTTGGCGTCTTGGCCATGGCTCTCCTAGTCGTCCCTCGGCATCCGCGCCAAAGATGCGCCGTGCGCCTACCTGCGTCCACTCTACACCGAGGGCGTAGCGCCATGGTAGTATACCACACGCCGCAAGCCGATGATTGCAGTGTCATAACTGAGGCTACCCAGGGTCGGGGTCCGAGGAGGCTTGGCGAGGCCACCACGAGGCGGCTCGCTTCACGTTGACAGGTTCGCACGGGGGCGCCTATAATGGCCCCTCCGTGGCTTGGACGCTCGGCAGCGGGGAGCGGGCTGCGCTGGACCTGCCCTTCGGCCCCGCATCTGCCCCTGGCGGATGCGCCTCAGGGCTATGAGGGAACTCGAATGGCCCTTTCTTACTGCATCCTGTGCGCGTGAAGTCGCGCAGACCTTGCGACGGCGTGGCTGGCCACCCCTTCGGCTCCGCTTAGGGCGGGCTGTGACCCGATAGAGAGAACCGGCCTGCATGCTCGTATTCCCCGCCGTGGATATTGCCAAAGGCAGGTGCGTCAGGCTTTTGCAGGGCAAGCCGGATCGGGAGACGGTCTACTACGAGGACCCCGTCGAGGCGGCGCTGCACTGGCAGGGCCTCGGCGCGCAGGCGCTTCACGTGGTGGACCTTGACGGCGCGCTTGGGCGGGGAATGCGTCCCGCCGGGTGGCCCGTGGGCCAGGAAGCAGAGGCCGCCCGCCCGGCCGGCGGCAATGCCGGGGCCATCCTTTCGATCGTGAAGCGCGTCGGCATCCCCGTCCAGGTGGCCGGAGGGCTGCGCAGCACGGGAAGCGTCCGGGGCGTCTTGGAAGCCGGCGCTGCCCGCGTCGTCGTTGGCACGCGCGCCGTGAGGGAGCCGGACTGGGCCGCCGAGCTTTGCCGGATACTGTCGGGGCGCGTCGTGATCGCGCTGGATACGTTTGAAGGACGCGTGGCTGTCGAGGGCTGGCAGGAGGTGGTGGCCGAGGGGCCGATCGAGCTGGCCCGGCGATTGGCGGCGGGCGCGCCGGCGGCGTTCCTTCTGACGGACGTGAGCCGGGATGGGACGCTGGGCCGGCCGAACTTCGACGCGATTGCTGAATTGCTGGACGCCGTTCAGATACCGGTGATTGCGTCGGGAGGCGTCGCTACGCTCGATGACGTGCGGCTCTTAGGCGAGTGCGGCGCGGATGCCGTGATCTTGGGCAGAGCCCTTTATGAGGGCCGAATCGCCCTGCCGGAGGCGCTGGAATTGGCCGCACAGTATCCGTCGCGGCTTTCGGCCGCCCCGGCCGTCTGATGCCTGGGCCGCTATTGCTTAGACCAATCCTGGAGGAGATTGATGGCACAGAGGACCCCGTCCAACATCTGCAACGTCGCGCTGGTAGGGCACGGCGGCGTGGGCAAGACCACTTTCGTAGACCATCTGCTGCACGCCGTGGGCTTTGCGAAGCGCGCGGGGGACGTGGACGCAGGCACTTCGCTGAGCGACTACGAGGCCGAGGAGAAGGAACGCAAGTTCTCCATCCACAGCGCGATGTTCAACTTCGAGGCGGAGGGACGGGTCTTCAACCTTATAGACACGCCGGGCTACCTGGACTTCGTCGGCGCTGCGGTGGGCGTGCTGCCGGTGGTGGAAACGGCGGTGATCGCCATCAGCGCCAAGGACGGCATCCAGTTGAACGTCCGGCGCATGTGGGCGGCGGCCGGAGAGGAGGGGGTGGCGCGCATCCTGCTCCTCACGCGCATGGACGCCGATAACATCCAGTTCGAGAAGCTGTTGGGCGAGATCGCTGAGAACTTGGGCGTCCAGTGCCGGCCGATCTTCCTGCCCATCGGATTGGGGCAGGAATGCCGCGGCGTCGTGAACCTCTTGGAGGCTGAGAAGGCGCCGGACGGAGTCGTAGCGCCCGGCGGCGCGGTTGGCGATTTCGACGCGGCCAGGGTCGCGGCGACCGAGTCCATCATCGAGTGCGACGACGCGCTAATGGAGCGCTACCTGGGAGGGGAGCAGGTCGGGCGGGACGAGATCATGGCCACGCTGGCGAAGGCCGTTGCGTCCGGCAAGTTAGTGCCGATCCTCTGCTGCGCGGCGAAGGCCGACATCGGGGTGAAGGAGACGTTGCAATTCCTGGCGGCGTGCGCCCCTTCGCCGGCAGCCGCGCCGCCGAGGAAGGCCACGGACCAGGGCGGCGCTGAGGTGGCCCTGACGTCCGATCCCGACGGCCTGTTGTGCGCGCGGAACTTCAAAGTGGCCATAGACGTGCACGTAGGGAAGATTTCCTTCTTCCGGGTATATAGCGGCGGTCTCCCGAGGGACATGAGCGTCGAGGTGGCACGCACGGGGAAGACCGAGAGGCTGGGGCACGTCTATCTCGTCAAGGGCGAGGAGCACGAGGAAGTGGACAACGCGGTGCCGGGCGACATCCTGTGCGTGACTAAGGTGGAGGACTTCCGGCTTGACGACACGCTTTGCAGCCCGGGAAAGCTGCTGAAGCTGAAGCCAACCAACTATCCCACGCCGATGACGTCCCTGGCCGTCCGGACGCAGAGCCGCGACGACGACCAGAAGGTCAACGCGGGCCTGCTAAGCATGGCTGAGGGCGACCCGACTTTCACCATCCAGCGCGATCAGCAGAGCGGCGAACTCGTCATGACGGGCATGAGCACCTTGCACTTGGAAGTGATGCTCGGGCGGCTGAAGCGGCGCTACGGCGTGTCCGTGGAGACCCACGAGCCGTCAACGCCGTACAGGGAGACAATATCACGCATCGCCAGCGGCCATTGGCGCCACAAGAAGCAAACCGGGGGCCGCGGCCAGTTCGGCGAGGTCTATCTGCGGCTCGAACCGAACGCGCCGGGCGCGGGCTTCGAATTCCTCGATGAGGTAGTGGGCGGCTCCATCCCGCGGCAGTTCATCCCGGCCGTAGAGAAAGGGATCCGCGAGGTGCTCGACAGGGGCGTGATCGCCGGCTACCCGATAGTGGACGTGAAGGCGGCGGTCTATGACGGTTCGTATCACAGCGTGGACTCTTCGGAGGCGGCGTTCAAGATCGCAGCAGCCCGGGGCTTCCAGGAGGCTTTCCAACAGGCGAGGCCGGCCCTGTTGGAGCCCATTGCTCAGATCGAGGTCACCATCCCGGCGGAGTTCATGGGAGACGTGACGGCGAACCTGACCGGCCACCGCGGGCGCATCCTCGGCATGGACCAGTTGGGTTCGCTGCAAGTGATCAAAGCGGAAATCCCCATGGCCGAGGTCACGTGGTACAGCACAGAGTTGAAGAGCATGACGGGCGGCGAAGGCAGTTATACGCTTGCCTTCGCCCGCTACGAGGCCGTCCCGCCGCAGATCCAACAGGATATCATCGCCCGACGGCAGAAGGCGAAAGAGGAAGAGCAGGAGTGACTTGAGGAAGGGCGGCTCGCCGGGGCCTGCCGGCATCGCCGAGCTTAAGGGAGGCCTTCACATGAGCGAAGCGCCGAAAGTGGCCATCGTGATGGGCAGCGACTCCGACCTTCAAGTGATGGAGGAAGCGGTGGAAGCGCTGGAGCGGTTCCACGTGCGTTTCGAGGTGCGGGTCCTCAGCGCCCATCGTTCGCCGGAAGCGTTGCAGAAGTTTGCCCGCGAGGCCGAGTCGAAGGGGGTTCAGGTGCTGATCGCGGCTGCGGGCGGGGGGGCTCACTTGGCTGGGGTGCTCGCCTCTCACAGCACGCTGCCCGTCGTCGGCGTTCCCATGCCTACCGACAGGATGGGGGGCATGGACTCATTGCTGTCCACAGTCCAGATGCCCGCCGGCGTGCCGGTGGCCTGCATGGGGCTCGGGAAGTCGGGGGCGACGAACGCGGGTGTCATGGCTGTCGAGATATTGGCGACTGCCGATGCCCACCTGCGCAAGGCCTTACGCGAGCACAAGAAGGAGCTGACCGAGCAGGTGAAAGGACAAGATGCAGCGGTCCAGCAGTGGCTGAAGGACCGAACCAGTCGGTGATTCTGCCCCAGTGGATCACGAGTTGGGTCTGCCGCCATTCCGCGAGAACCACCCGGCCTGCCAACGCGTACAGAGAGAATCGGCGGCTCTGAGAAAGGGATCAGAGGGCGGACGGGCTTCCTGAGTCGTCTGTGTCTGCACAAGCACGCTTGCCCTTCGCCCGCATCCTGAGCAGCCAGCCGATGCCCACGGCGAGCAGGAGGATGAGCACGGCGACGGCCCCGGCCCCTCCGGCCCATCGTTCTATCAGCCGCCAGCTCTCCCCGAATAGATAGCCGGCCGTCAGGAAGCCTCCCGCCCACAGCACGCCGCCCAGGACCGAGAAGCAGAGGAACCGCACGTAAGGCATCCCGGCCATGCCGGCTGCGAAAGGCGTAAAGGCTCGTAGAAGGCCCACAAAGCGGCCGACGATTATGGTCTTTCCCCCGTGGCTTTGGAAGTAGGCGTCCGCCGCGGGCATGTATTTCTCCTTGAGCCGGCGCAACCTGGGGTGCCTCTCAAGATAGCCCCTTGTAGCCAGCCTCCCGAGGTAATAGCTGAGGCTGTCGCCGGCCACAACGGCGAGGGAAACCACCCAGAGGCAGTTCCATGGATTCAGGTATCCGTGAGAAGCAAGGAAGCCGGCCAGGACGACAAGAACCTGTCCAGGCACAAAAATCCCTACGAACGCGCAGCTCTCCACGAAGACGACGGCGAACAGGATCGCATAGCCCAGGAGGCCGGTAAGCGGCAACGATTGAACAAAAGCATCACTCATGACTGTTGGTCGCTGCTCTCAGGGAAAAGGCCTCACGGAGGGACCTGTGCTTTCAGGGCCATCTCGACGCGGCGGGGCAAGGCCCACGGATGTGGCGGCTCCGGCGCAGCCGAGGCTGCGGCGCAGCACAAGCTGCGACGTGTCCCGGGGAGCGATTCCCGCGCTTCACCTTCCGACACTATAGCGGATTGAAGCTCGTCATGGGAAGGCAATCGCATCTGCGCAAGGCCGTTTGACCTCAGCGTGACCCCGTGGATGACGGCACACCTGGTCAAGCTTCGGCCGCCGCGGCGGTATGTCGCGTGCTTAGAGGCGCCGGCAGCGCCCTCCGGATGGGCGACTTGCAAACGCCCGGGTGATGCTCAATAATGTACCCGGATCGAAGCGGGGGACGAGAATGGACTTCTATGATGTCATCGAGCAGCGCCGCAGCGTGCGGGCGTATCGCAAGGAAGCAGTGGCAGACGAGAAGCTGGAGCGCGTGTTGAACGCTGCGCGGCTGGCCCCGAGCGCGGCCAATCGGCAGCCGGTGCATTTTTGCGTTATCCGCGGCGAGGCGCTCAAGGCTAAGATGCTGGAAGTATATGGTCAGCAATGGTTTGTGGATGCGCCCGTGATCATCTGCGCTTGTGCTCGCCCCTCTGAGGCCTGGGTGCGCGGGGACGGCAAGAGCTACGCCGACGTGGACGTCACGATCGCCGTGGACCATCTGATCTTGGCGGCCACGGCCGAGGGACTGGGCACCTGCTGGATAGGTGCATTCAAGCCGGACAAGCTGCGCACCGTGCTCAACTTGCCGAAGGATCTTGAGCCCGTGGCGTTGACGCCGCTGGGGTATCCCGCGGCGCCCGGCAAGCCGACCAAGCGCAAGTCGCTGGATCAGCTCGTCGAATACCGATGAACAGGTTCAAGCCGCTCAATCTGCTGAACAACAAGGGCTTGTGGCCGGAAAAGGCCGCCATGGTGGACGCAATCAAGGAAGTCCTGACCATCGGCAGGTGCAAACGGCCGCTGCCAATAAGCGATTACGGCCGCTACCGCGACCAGGCCTGGCGCAACGAGCAAAACGCCCTGGTCCCTTATCACAGCGTGGACTGGTATGTCTACGACGCGCTGGACGAGGAGCGGATGCAGGTGGACGCCGAGCGTATCCTGAAGTCCTTCGCCTCCGAGCCATGGCGCCAAGAGAGCTCCGGAGGGGACCACTACGATCTGTTCGTCATGGAAGAGGACATGTTCGACCCGCTGAGCTCAGGCATCGGGACGGGATTGGACTACGTCGTGGGCCGGGCGCAGCGGATGATGGCAGCGGTAATCAGCACTTACCGCATCGAGCACATCTGGGGGATGCCTTACAGCTACCTCAAGACCGAGGTGATGAGGCAGCTCTGCTTCATGTTCGGCGTGCCCGACATCGCGCGCGAGGACGTAGTCGCAGAGGGGGAAGGCTTGCATTGCACGAACGTCTGCGTCTTGCGTCCTGCCCACCTGGCGCCGGGCGACTGGGAGAGGCTGACGGAAGACAGGCTCACCAAGGGGGCTCTGTGTAAGCGTTGCACGGAGGACCTGCGCCGCTTCTTCGAGCAGGCCGCCCAGGAGAAGAACTGAGGGCGCAAGCCGGGGCCGGCCTTCAGAAGGGATCCTGGCTGCCGGCTTGAGTTCGCCGGCTGCCGAGAAGGGGGACCGTGACCGTGGGCAAAGCCCGCACCGTGAAGCAGCGCATCGAGGAACTGCGCGAGAAGATTCGGTACCATAATTACCTTTATTACGTCAAGGCCGCTTCGGAGATCTCCGACCGCGAGTTCGACGCACTGATGGAGGAGCTGCAGAAGCTCGAAGCCGAGCATCCTGAGCTCATCACGCCGGACAGTCCTACCCAGAGGGTCGGGGGGCAGCCCCTGGCCCAGTTCGCGACGGCCGCCCACCTGTCGCCGATGCTGAGCATTGCCAATACCTACAATGAGGGAGAGGTGCGGGAGTTCCACACCCGGGTCGGGCGTATCCTCGGCAAGGAGTCCGAGTGGTCTTACGTGGTCGAGCCGAAGATAGACGGCGTGGCCGTGAACCTGGTCTACCGGAATGGTGCGCTGGACCAGGCCACGACGCGGGGCGACGGAGTCATCGGCGATGACGTGACGCAGAACCTGCGCACCGTGCGCAACGTGCCTCTGAGACTTCACGGCCCCAGCGGGCGCGCGGACGCGAGCCTTGGCGGAACCGTCATGGAGGTCAGGGGTGAAGTGTACATGTCCTTCAAGACGTTCGAGCAAGTGAACCGCGAACGAGAGAAGGCGGGCGAGGCGCTCTTCGCGAACCCGCGCAATGCCACGGCCGGGTCGCTGAAGCTGCTGGACGCGAAGCTCACGGCGAAGCGCCGGCTGCTTTGCTTTACCTACGAGGTTGGCCATTACGAGGGGCTGGAGTTGCCGGACTCGCATTGGGAACGGCTGGGATGGCTGCGCGAGCACGGATGCCCGACTAACCCGCTCGTTGAAAGATGCGCTGACGTTGACCAGGTGATCGAGCGGATCAGCGCCTGGGAGAAGAAGATACGGGAGCTCGAGTACCCCGCCGACGGGCTCGTCATCAAGGTAGACAGTTGGGAGCGCCGCCGCCAGTTGGGCGCCACGTCGAAGTCGCCGCGCTGGATGATCGCCTATAAGTTCGCGGCGGAGCAACAGGTGAGCAAGGTAGAGCGCATCGAAGTCTTTGTGGGCAAGAGCGGCGCGCTCACGCCCGTCGCCATCTTCGAGCCGGTGCATCTGTCCGGCACGATGGTGAAGCACGCCTCGCTGCACAATTTCGACGAGCTGGAGCGGAAGGATGTGCGGGAGGGGGATTACATCCTGGTGGAGAAGGCGGGAGAGATCATCCCACAGGTCATCAAGGTGATCACCGAGAAGCGCACCGGTGACGAGCGCAAGTTCGTCCGGCCCACCCACTGCCGCTCCTGCGGCGAGGCCGTTCGTATGGAGGATTCAGACAAGAAGAAATGCCTCGACCCCACCTGCCCGGGTGCGACGAACCTGAAGACACGTGGATATGATCTTTATCCGTGTGACGTCTGTCACGGGGGCACGGCCGCGGCCCGTGACCTGAAGATCTGCGAGAACAGAATGTGCGGCCTGTACCGAAAACTCGAGAGAAGGAGTAAAGCCGCCATCAAGAATGAGCGTTGCGGAAGATGTGGCCGCCGAGTGAAGACCGCAGGCCCTCCGGCCTTCAAGGTCTGCACGAATGAATCATGCCCCCGATACGGAGACCTGCGAAAGAGGGTCTTCTTGCCGCCCGAAGATGACCGCTGCAAGGATTGCGGCCGCCTGGTCACCGTCGCATTCCAGCTGTACTGCGACAACCCTCTGTGCGCGGCGCAGCAGGTGGAGCGCATCGTCCACTTTGCTAGCCGCCACGCCATGGACATCGAAGGGCTCGGTGACGAGACCGTCAGAGACCTTTACGCGGCCGGCCTGCTTCGGTCCATACCCGACATCTACGGTCTGCCTATGAAGCAGGCTGAGTTCGTGGCCCTCCACGGATACGGCCACAAGAAAGCCGCCCAAATCTTCCGAAGCATCGAGCACAGCAAGGCGCGTGGCATGGAGCGAGTTCTTTACGGACTGGCGGTCCCTCAAGTGGGCGCCCACCTCGCGGCCGTGCTGGCGAGGAAGTTCAGCAGCATCGAGGAGCTTGCGCGGGCCTCGTCGCAGGACCTCAAGGAGTATTCCGAGATCGGCAAGGAGACGGCCGAGGCCATTGCATCGTTCTTCCGACTGGAGGGCACGGTCGCCCTGCTGCGGGCTCTGTCCGAGGCCGGCGTCAAGATCCACTCCGAGCGCCGCGCCGTGACGGGGAGCCCCAACGTCGCCGGCAAGGCCTTCGTTCTGACGGGCGCGCTTTCCCGCCACACCCGCGAAGAGGCGCGGGAGTGGATCGAGTCCCAGGGTGGCCGTGTGACCGAAAGCGTGAGCAGCAAGACCGACTATCTGGTCGTCGGCACGGACGCGGGGAGCAAGCTCGAAAAGGCCCGCTCCCTCGGCGTTAAGACCCTCAGCGAGGAGGAGCTTGAGGCCCTCCTCCAGAGGGAGCATTGAAGCGGGGCGGTGCTATATGCCGCCTGACGCGTCCAGAAGCGTCGTCCAGTGTCCCTCCGAGATGATAAGCGGCTTGCCTGAGTGCATCCTTAATACCATCGCCGCTTCGATCTTCGTGCCATAACTTCCCTTGGCCCAATTGGGGCTTCCATCACTGCCAATGACCAGCACCTCCGTCTTGCCACATATTCCCTCAGTGAAGAAGCCTCCCCGGGAAACGGTGGCTTCCTGACACTCTCGCCGGGAGCCAAACTCAAATCGGCCCGTGAAGCAGAACGTCGTGCCTGCGATTGGCACATCAGGAATTGGGTCGTCAAATGGTGAGCCATCCTTCAGGACTTCGCCGACCTGTCCCTCCAGCGCCCGCCGCATTCCCGATGGCAGCGCTGGCGCTCGCTTCTCATGCCAATCGTCCGGTATAACGGTGCGGGCAAGGGCAGCCTTGTCATGCGGGCGGATGTCGTCTGAGTCGTGGGCTTCGTCGCCTGTCGTGTAGACGTATGCGTTCCATAACTGCTCATTAGCAGGGTCTGAGAAGAGGCGGCCGATAATTCCAGAAGCCCTGCCCTTGGTGATTGGATTGCTGACGTCGATGCCGAAGAACCGCAGAACCTTGAGCTGCCGGATTGTTGCGGGCTCGAAATGCCAGGCCGGCAGTATGTTCTTGGGCATGCTTTGCTTGGATCCGGCGCCAGTTAACGCTCGGAATGGCTACCCGAGCCCTGCGCTATGGCCCAACCGACAAGTTATTATAGCCGGCTCGGCAATACCTTTACAGTTTTGTCGCAACTTCGGTCAGCTTATCGCTGTGCGTTGAGCTACCTCTGCAATCGCGCGGCCTAGCGCGCTTGCTGTACCGCCGGGCATGCCGCCCGTCGGCGCGCACATGGCCGAGGTGCTGGCACGCAACTTCAGCAGCCTCGAAGAACTGCGCAAGGCAAGGGCTGAGGATTTGCGGAAAGTCGGTGAGGTCGGCCCGGTCGTGGCGGAAGCGATCGCCGAGTTCTTCCGCAGGGAGACCACCAGGGAAGTGCTGGACAAGCTCGTGAAGGCCGGCGTCAACACCAAGGCTCGGGGAGCGGCTGTGCGCGCTAACCCGAACGTAACCGGCAAGACCTTTGTGCTGACGGGGACGCTGGCCCGTCGCAGCCGCGAAGACGCGCGCGAGTGGATCGAATCCGAGGGCGGCCGCGTGACCGACAGCGTCAGCAGCAAGACCGACTACCTGGTCGTCGGCGAGGAGCCGGGAAGCAAGCTCGAAAGGGCCCGTTCCCTGGGCGTGAAAGAGCTGACCGAGGCGGAGTTCGAGAAGCTGATGGGCGACTGAGCAGCCCGGTTGCGCCTGCCGAGGGCCCGGTGCAACCGGCCCGCCGCGCCTTATTCCCTGCATCCTGGAGACGACGCAGCGGCCGAGGCGCCTGTGCTGAGCAACGGGCCGCCGGACCATGGACCGGGCTGCAGGGCGGAGTTTCTCCTCTGGCCGACTGCACGGAATGTAATAATGGTGGCGCGACCATGAAACTGTCTGCGGATGCCATTTTGTTCGGCCTGGGGCTGATGCGGAAAGCAGCCGTCTCACCCGCCGAGCTGGCCGAGCACTTCCGGGCGGTGAGCGCCGGCGTGCCTGCCGGCGCGGACCAACTGGTTGCCCTCGAGGAGCGGATACTCGATCGGTCCCCCCAGCTTGAGAGCGTTGTGTCTCGCGTGGCCGCGGAGCCGGGCTTCGTTCCGCTGGACTGCCCGGGCTGTGGAGCCCGGTTGCGGGCGCGCCCGGAGGAGGTGCGTCTTGAGCTGTGTTGCCCTCTTTGCCACGAGGCGGTGGTCGCGGGCCGCAAGCTGCAGTTTCTCGACCAACAGCCCTCCGGCGCTTTGCGGGCAGCCGAAAAGGGAACCCCATACAGCCTCGGCACGACGCGGCCGTGGTCTGTGCCGACCGGGCAGCGGCTGGCTCACTTTGAGCTTATCAGGCCAGTGGGACGAGGCGGAGCAGGCAGGGTCTACGAAGCCCGCAACCTCAAGACGGGTCGGACGGTGGCTTTGAAAGTGCTGGACTTTCGGCCGCTGGAGTCGTCGGCTGCAGCCTTCGGGCGGCTTCAGCGCGAGGCGCGCGCGGCCTCCTCGATCGTCCATGATAACATCGTTCGGGTGTACGATCTGGGCGTTGCGGAAGGGCTCTCTTTCATCGAGATGGAGTTCGTCGCAGGGGCATCGCTCAGGGAGCATGTGAGGCGAGAAGGCGCCCTACCCGCGCAGGAGGCGTGTCGGCTCTGCGTGGAGGCGCTCTCCGGCCTGGCGCGTGTCCATCAGGAGAGAATCGTGCACGGCGACGTCAAGCCGGACAATATACTCATAGACGAGAAGGGCCGTGCGCGGCTGACCGATTTCGGCCTGTCGCGGCTCCTGGAGGAAACGACGAGCCTGAGCGCGAGCCACAAGATCGTGGGCTCTCCGCACTTCATGGCGCCCGAACAGTGGCGCGGCGAGGCGGTCAGCATTCAGACCGACATCTACGCTATGGGCCTTGTCCTCTACTACGCTTTGACCAGCCGCCTTCCGTACGAGGGGGAGAGCCTGGTGGCGCTCATGTACAAGCACTTGCACGAGCCGCTGCTCGAGCAGGGCGGGACATATGCTTTGCCGGACTACCTTGTGGAGGTCATCCGACGGGCGACGGAGAAGGCGCCGGAGCAGCGGTTCGAGAGCGCGGAGGAGTTTGCTGTGGCTTTGCCTGGAGGTACAGGCTGATGTCTCCGAGAATGAGGAAAAGCACGCGTCACGGCATGATCACTGGGAACTTCGGTGAATCGGTCGTGCTCTACTGGCTTTCCAAGCACGGGTTCGAGTGCGCCTCAGTGGACCATACGGGCATTGACCTCATCGCGCGCAATCCTGTTACAAAGGAGTTCATGGGCATTTCGGTCAAAAGCCGCAGCCGCAACGCCGGCAAAGAGCACACGGCGGTGAAGGTGGGCCAGGATGAACTCGACAAGGCAAGGGCCGCGTGCGAGGCGTTTGCGTGTGCGCCTTATTTTGCCTTCGTGGTAGACGCTGGAGATACCGTCCGCTGCCACGTAGTCTGCATGGAGCACTTCCTGAAACTAAACCGAAGCAGAAAGCACACCTACGTATGGAGAATGAGCCCGGCTGCAGTGGAGAGCTACTACGACGACCCCGAGGTAGTCGTTTTTGAGCTTCGGCACAGCATCATCAGATGGTGGAAGGAACGTCGCCGTGCCCCGGTGTGCTGATGGTGCGCACCCCGCTCAGTGGTCCAACAGGGAGATGAACTCGTAGAAGGGGAAGTTCCTGCCGGGACAGCGGGTGCCGCCGGGGCGGACCTGGCGGTGCATCAGCACGTTGCTTGTCGGGATATGGCAGCGCTCCTGCAGTTCATTGACCAACGCCACCAGCGCCTGCATTTGCCTTGCTGTGGGGTAGTCGTTGTCGAAGTCGCCCACCAGGCAGATGCCGATGCCATATTCATTATACTCCTTGTCGCCCGCGTGTGCGCCGACCATCTGCTCCTCCCAGCGGAAGGTCACCTCCACCAGGCCGTCGGGGCTGCCGTTCCCGTTGCCGATGACGAAGTCGTAGCCGACGCCACGCCAGCCCCTCTCCTTGTGGAAGCGGTCAAAGGTCCCTGCGCTGCCTTCCTCGGTCGCGCTGTGGTGGATGACAATGTACTTCCAGTGCTGGCGGATGGGGACATCGAGGTTGCCCGCGATGCGCGGGCCCGTCCGGAAGGTCCGCCGCAGCCCATACGGCAGACCGCGGGGCGGGGTCGGAACAGGGCCAAGGCGCGGCATGAGCGCTTGCCCGACGTACCCGGACGCCGGCTTAGCCACCGTACTCGTGACCTCTCCTTGTTTCTGGTGTGAGGCGCAGCCAAGGGCGAGCGCCACCGGCAGGAAGATCGCCACGGCGCGAACCAGTCTCATCTCGCGGCTCCGATGCGGGATTGTTGTTCAGAAGGCTTTTTGGCTGTCCAGCAGTAAGGTCACCGGGCCGTCGTTGACCAGGGCCACGCTCATGCCTGCGCCGAAACGGCCGGTCTGCACGGAAAGCCCCATGCCTCGCAAGCGCTCGGCGACGGCTTCATAAAGCCGCTCCGCGGCCTCCGGAGCGGCGGCGCGGGTGAAGGAAGGACGGCGGCCCGTGCGGCAGTCCCCGTAGAGCGTGAACTGCGACACAAGCAGCACACTGCCGCCGCAGTCCGCCACGGACAGGTTCAGCTTGCCTTCCGGATCGTCGAAGATCCGGAGGCCGCCGATCTTGCCGGCCATGTAGTCTGCGTCCCCGTCGGCGTCGTCCTGCGAGACCCCGAGCAACACAAGCAGGCCACGGCCGATCTCGGCAACCTTGCAGCCCTTGACCGATACGCTGGCCTCGGAAACTCGCTGGACCACGGCTCTCACGGGACTCTTCAACCTCCCGTCGGCTCAAGCAGCTTGCGGCGCACCGTCGCGACGCTTTGGCGATGGTTCACGTAAGCGCTGAAATCGCAGTGGCTTGCGGCGCCGTTCATGGCCGGATGCATCGCGGAGCCCGGTTCCGGCCGGCCGTCGGGGAGCAGGCCCATGCCGCACTCGTCCATATGGAAGGGGAGAGCAGGTCCTTGCTTCGCTCCAGCGCACATAATGCTACGAAGGCTATGTACGTCTCCGCTTTGCCGCAGGATGGGGCTGTCCTTCGGGCGAACGAAATCAGTCAAGCTCGCCAGGTTCCTCCGCTCCGCGAAGGGATAGGTGCGCGCCTTGCTCAGGTCGAACATGGTTCCCTTTTACGTGCGTGCGGCGTTGCCTTACCATTGAAGGGATTATATGAGTGTGTAGAATGTTTATGCAAGGCGGCGCGGCAGAGGCGGCCGCCAGGGAAGACGTAAGTGCTTGGACGGCAAGGGGAATGAGTAAGAAGCCCAGGGTCCTGATCGTGGACGACAAGGAAAGCATGCTGAAGATGCTTTCCACGTTCCTGGCGGACGATTACGAGGTGGAGACCGCGGGCGCGGCTAAGGAAGCGCTTGAGCTGTTCCGTCGCAGTCCCGCCGACGTTGTGCTCACCGATATCCGAATGCCCGATATGGACGGCATGGAACTGCTTCAGGCGGTGAAGGCCGAGGCCCGAGAGGCCGAGGTGATCCTCATGACCGCCTACGCGACCGTCCAGCAGGCTGTCGAGGCGGTGAAGGCCGGCGCGTACAACTACCTGACGAAGCCCTTTGAGCCGGAGGCCCTGAAGTTCACGCTGGCGATGGCCCTGGAGCGTAAGCAACTGCGCGAGGAGGCGCAGCTTCTCAAAGAGCAAGTGCAGCGCAAGTACGGCTTCGCCAATATCGTGGGGGACAGCGAAGCCATGCAGAAGACCTTCGAGCTGGCGCGCAAGGCCGCCGAGTTTGACAGCACCGTCCTCCTGACCGGCGAGAGCGGCACGGGCAAGGAGCTCTTCGCCCGAGCCATACACCACGCCAGCAGCCGCCATGCCCGCCGCTTCGTGGCGATCAACTGCGGCGCCATGCCCAAGGAGCTCATCGAAAGCGAGCTGTTCGGTCACGTGAAAGGCGCTTTCAGCGGCGCCACCAAGGACAAGCGCGGCCTCTTCATGGAGGCGAACGGCGGCACGCTGTTCCTGGATGAGATCAGCGAGCTGCACCCGGACCTGCAGGTCAAGATCAATCGGACCATCCAGGAGAGGGAGGTCCGACGCGTCGGCGATACGGTGGACATTCCGGTGGACGTGCGCATCATCGCCTCCAGCAACCGCGATCTGAAAGCGACCATGGAGAAGGGGCTGTTCAGGGAGGACCTTTACTACCGCCTGCACGTCTTCCCGCTCCACCTGCCTCCCTTGAGAGACCGCGCATCGGACATACCCGACTTGGTCCAGCATTTCCTGCGGCAGTACGCGGGGGACCGGGCGGCGGAATACGAGGTGGAGCCGGCGGCCATGGAGCTGCTGATGACGTATCCCTGGCCCGGCAACGTGCGGGAACTCCAGAACGCCCTTGAGCGCGCGGTAGTGCTTTGCGAGGACAAGAAGATCACGCGGGCGCTCTTCCCCTTCCTTGAGGCGGAAGCCATGGAGTATCCGCTGCAGGTATCAAGTGCGGCGTCGCTCCCCTACCGGGACGCCATGGAGCGCATGGGTGCCGCCTGCCAGAAGCAATACCTCTTAGAGGTGTTGAAGAGGTGCGGGGGCAACGTCACGCGCGCGGCCGAGCATGCAGGCGTGGAAAGGGAGAGCTTCCACCGGCTCCTGCGGAAGTGCGGCATCCAGGCTGACGAGATCCGGCGCCGGCTCGCCGAGAACACGCCTCCTCAGGGCTGAGGCCGAAGGGGGCCGTCGGAATGCGTGCCACAATGACGTCAAAGGAGCGCTTGTGGGCGGCGGTGCGGCACGAGGAGGTTGATAAGATCCCCTGCTCCGCGTGGCTCAGGCAAGCGCTGCGCATTCTGTATGACGACTACTCGACGGATGCGACCACGCTTGCATTGACGGCCGCGCAGTCGGATGAGGTGGACCTGGATCCGCACTTCCTTGCCGACACGGACGTGCCGAACGCGATCTGGAGCCTCACCGAGGATACCTGCGGCCTGAGGGACGTTCGCATCGCATTGTCGGTCCAGGACGAGGGCGACTGCGACATCGTTACGCGCACCATTGATACGCCGGCCGGGCAACTACGCGACGTGCGCAAGAAGCCGAAACTGGGCCGCTTGGAGTACGGCCTGGCTCCTGACCCTGCGTTCATCGAACGCCTGGTCAAGGGTCCCGACGATCTCGACGCGATGCGCTATCTGGTGCCGGATCCGGCCGACTATGACGTCGGCAGATCGTACCGCGCTATGGAAGAAACGGTCGGCGACCTGGGCATGGTGAAGGCGCTCGTACGCAGCCCGCTGGACCACCAGGCCGGCTCCGTCCGCGCCCCGGAGGATCTGATGGTGGACTACTACGTGCAGCGCGGGTTCTTCGACGAGTTGCTCGGCATCTGGTTTGACAAGATGATGGCCGAGACGAAGGCCCTCTTGGAGCGGGGCATCAGGGTGATCTTCGGCAGTTGGTACTTCGCCTCGCTCAGCGTGGGATGGTCCCCGGCCATCTACCGGGAGGTTTTCCTGCCCATGGTTAAGGCCCACGCGGGCTTGGCGCATTCCTACGGCGCCATCTACAATTACTATGACGACGGCAAGTGCATGGGCATCGCTGAAATGGTGAAGGAAGCCGGCGCGGACATCTTCGAAACGCTCCCGCCCCCGCCCGTCGGCGATTGCGATCTGGCGGAGCTCAAGCGATGCATCGGCGACAGCGTCTGCCTCATGGGCTACGGCGACATGCTCTACGTCATCAAGCGCGGCACTCCTGAGGCCGTCGAGTGCATGGTGGAGTACGCCATGCGGACTGCCGGGCCGCGCGGGTTCATCTTCGGCACCTCGGACAGCATTCGCGAGGGCACGCCGCGCGAGAATATCCGGACGTACTTCGAAGCAGCCCGGAAGTACGGCCGCCTTTACGCCGGCTGACCTCCTTGGGGTGTTGTCCCGCCGACCGGCTGGCATGCTGTAAGCGTCGTGTCACGATCACCAGCGGCGTTCGCGGTCTTCGTCAAGTCTCGCCCCCAGCACGAATTCTCGCCAGAGCGTCCTACGGGCCCCGCTCAGCGAGTGCTCAGCCAGGTTTAAGCGAGAACACGCCGTTGCCTTGGGGCTTTGCACCTCGTGCTACGGCAGGCCCGTGCCGGTTATCCATTTCACCACGTCGCAATGGCGTTCGACGCGGCCCTGGACGGTGTATGTGTCTATGCGCTCCACGCCGGGGCTCTTCGATGCCTCTTCGGCCTTTGCGGCCTCGACCATCCGAATCGTAACAGTCATGGGCAGCGTGGGCCGGAAGGGCCGGCACTTCCCAGCGCGCAGCCTGCCGATGGCTTCGGCCACCTTCTGCGCAGTCAGCTTCCGCGCCTCGTCGGGCTCAAGCCCGATGCACTTGCCACGATCCACCGCTCGCTTGACGCACGCCGTCACGATGCCCGGAAACATCGCCTCGGCCTCCCGGCAGGCCGCTTGGTCCCCCTGCGCAAAGCAAACCGGGACGGCCCAGTGTCCGGCAAAGCATGCCTCGATGCCCATCTCGCCCACGCTCTGGCCGTTGATCCGGAAGTCCGCCCATTCGCCTGTCTCGGTGTGGGGCAGGAAGGCTCCCTCCGTGCCGGCCATCGCGTGGTGGCCCGGCAGCATGAAGCCGTCCACAGTTTCGTCCAGGCCCGGCATCCAGCGCAACTGCCCGTCCTGGTAGCCTCTGGACTTCTGGAGCCAGGTAATGCGCCGGTCGGAGAGCATCCTGTCCATGATGATGTTGCCGCCGCCGCGATGGGTATCGCAGACGATCAGCTCGTCCACGCCGGCCTCCAGGGCGGCCGCGGCGGCTGCGTTGACGTCCGCGATCAAGAGGTCACGCCCTTCCGTGGCCACTTCCGGGCGCACGCCTTCCCCCCAGTACCATGCTTGCTCCCGGGAAAAGATCCCGCTTGCCCCCTCCATGTCCCAGTGCATGAATACCTTCGTAGTCCACCTCCTTCTTCTGTCTTCCGTCAGGTGCCAGCCTCGGACCTGTTCGGTGTAGCAGAGGTCGCAACACCTCGGCCCGTCGCAGAAAGGCACCGCCATCGGAACCTCTGTGGCGACAAGCCGGCCGAGTCAAGCCCCGCCTTCAGCCGTGGGCCGACTCTCTCATCCTCTCCAAACCTGCTCGAAGACCCGCACGAAATTGCCGCCCAGGATCTTGAGGATCACCTCATCGGAGTGCCCGCGCTGGACCAGCTTTTCTGTGATTGCCGGCACCTTGGAGATATCCTCCAAGCCTTTGGCGCAGTTGTGCAGGCCGTACAGATCTGACCCAAGCCCGACGTGGTCCGGCCCGACCAGGTCTATGACATACTCCATGTCCGCGACCACGTCGTCAACGTCCTTGGCGGCGAGGAAGAAGACGCCGAAGACGCCGCCGTTTCGGGCTAAGGCTTCCAGGCGCTCGCGCCCGCGCGACACGTCGTACGCGCCGTAGAACGGGCTTTCCTCAGGCTTCAGGGGGAAGTACTTCCGTGGGCTGCGATGGGACAGGACGACCGGCGCACTCGCGACCTCCAGTGTCTCCCAGAAGCCCAGGGCGTCAAGGTGCCCCACGTCCACGACAATGCCCAGCTCATTCATCCGCTTGACTGCGTCTTTGCCCAGGCGGCTCAGCCCGCCCGTGCGCACATGGTGCTGCGTCCCGTCGGCAAACTGATTGCGCCGGTTGTGGGCCAGGCCGGCCATTCGGACGCCCAGTTTGTAGAAGATGTCGAGGAACTTCAGGTCATATCCCAGGGGCTCCAGTCCCTCAAGGGCCATGATGGCGCCGCATTTTGCCTCCCGCTTCAGCCTGTGAATGTCGGCAACAGTGGTCACAAGCTCAAAGCCTTCGTTGTCTTGGACTTCGCGGTGGAGCCACCAGACCATCTCCAGACTCCTCTGGAGCGCGCTGTGCAACTGATCGTCGTCAACGAAGATAGCGCAGACCTGCGCCGTCAGCCCCCCGGCTCGAAACTGGGGGATGCTGTACTGGCCTATGCAGCCGAAGCGGTTGTTGTGGGGCCATTTCATGGCCTCCGGGACGTCGTCCTTGATCTCGAACGGAGGCTTCCATTGCGCGGGGTCGGGAACAGTCACTTGCTTGCCCATCCGGACGTAGCCATCCGCGATCGGCATCAGGATGTCGCTATGGCAATCTATGACAATGGCCCTTCTGTGTAGCTCAGCCGCGTGAACAGCCGCACTATCTGCCGACTTCATGGTAGACTCCTCCTGTGACCTCGCACTGCGCAGCTACCTGTCCGCTCCGGCAATGCTTCCTATTGCGCGAGGAAGGGCCGTGCGCCTCTTATGCCCTTGCCCATGAGAACCTTCGCGGCTCACGCCTCCCTGAGCTTCTTCCATTCCTCGATCATGGCCAGCGTGTTCTCCCAGGGCATCATGGGGTGGATGGAGGAGCATACTCCCACGATTAGGCCGACCTTCCCGAAGACGTCAAACACAGTTCGGACAGCCTTGCGCACCACTCCGGGGTCCTTTGAGTACATGTGAAACGTGTTGCTCGGGCCGGTCCAGAAGCTCTTCCTGTCCCCGAGCTTCGAATGGACCTTTGCCAGGTCCACGTTGTCGAAAGCAATGTCGAGATGCGCAATGCAGTCGAAGTCAATGCCCGCCAGGTAATCGAGCATGGGCATGATGCCGCTGTACACGGTGTAGGCGATCGGGCGCCCTCCTTGGTGGACGGTCTCGACTTCCTTGCGCAGGCGTCTCCCCAGAAACCGCTCGAGCATAGCGGGGCTGTAATAATCACCGGTTTCATAGAAGCCGTTCCGCCGCACGATGTCCACGCCCCAGTCCACGGCGAACTCCATCATCCGCAGGTTCCAGTGATGCTCGAGTTCGAGATAGTCATCCACCAGTGCGGGATTGTCCACGGTCATCAGGCACAAGGGCTCCGCGCCGAACATCGAGAGGGCGCCCGTCAGCCCTGCTCCGATGGTTGCCATCGTGGGAAGCTGCCACTTGTCCGCCGTCTCCTTCCGCCTTTCGAAGTGCGAGCGCATGTCCTCGATCTGCCCGCGCGTTCGCGGAGGGAGGAAGATATGCTGCAAGCACTTGAGGTCCGCTCCCGTTTTCAGCCAGGGCTCCTTGTAGTGCGCCACAAAGTCGTGGAAGAACGGTATATCGCGGCCGAAGGGCCAGAGGTCGTTGAAGATGATCGCGCTATGAAGCACTCCAGAGGGCGTCTCGTAAGCCTTGTGGAGTATCTCCCCTTCCTGCCAGACGCGCGACTTCACGCCTTCCTGGGGATAGAACGTCTCGCACCATATTCCGACTACAGGATCGGCGCCCAGAACGCTCACCATATACTCAATGCCGTCGCTGGACGGACTCCAGGGGAAGTTCCAGGGGTGACCGCGCCTTTGCACTTCGTACAGGGGGTTGACGGGCGGAGAGCAGGGCACGTGGTCCACGGGCTGCCGCCTCATCGCCGCCAGCACCCGTTCCCGCGAAGTCATGGCTGATGCCCCGCCTGTCATGGAGCGCTCGCCTTCGTGATGCCCCGGCACCTCGGTGTTGGGTTTCCATGCCGAGGCCCGAGCCGGTCTCGGGGACGGGCACCTGCGCGCCTGTCGCTCAGGCGATACGCAAGCTTCGGGGCCTATAGAGAGTGCGCCAGCAGCCTGTCCCGCGCCGCCGACGGTGGCATGCTTACGTGCTGTCCGGGCTGCTATGCGCCAACGTCTATGACGAACTGCTGGGTTGTGCTGCCGACCTTCTCGGTCGTGGTGGAGACGACTTTCTCATTCCCCCACTTCAAGGTGGCCTCGTCCAGCCGCCGCACCTCGCTCTCGATGGTGGCCGTCACCACCACCTCGACCTTCCCGGCAGCGTCCGGCGTGCCCGAGAGCACGCCGGTGCTCTCGTCTATCTTGAGCCATTGCGGCGCCCGCTGAAGGGCGAACTTCGGCTTCTCAATGTCCCAGAAGCTCGCGGCCTCCTTGCCGCTGACCTGCCGCATCCTCAAGTCCCCCAGGGAGCGGTTGGCGCAGACCTGGTAGCTGTACGGTGCGCCCGCCTTGGCCGTCGTCACCGGCTTGCTGTAGATGGTGGGCCTGGGTGCAGCGGCATAGTCGGAGGGCCCGCTCTGCTTGCCCTGCTCATCTACCGCCACCACTCGATAGAAGGTCTTGTTGGCGTTGGCCAGGTTGACGCCAGGCCCCAACACGGTCAGCTCGGCGGCCGACGTCTCGGCTATGAAGTTTGCCGGGAAAGGCGAGGAGAGATCCTTGCACCCGCCGATGTTCACCTCGTAGGGCTTGTCGCTGACCGAGAAGCCCTTCTCATCGCTCCCGTAGACCCGGTACTTGAGCGGCTTGCGGCCCACCGGATTGGCCTTCCAGCGCAGCATGCCCACGCCGGCGTTCTGGTCATAGTTCACGGTCACCTCGAGGGGGTAGCTCGGGCCCCGCGGCGTGAAGCTCCAAGTCTTGCTCCACGGGCCCCACACGCCTTTGTCATTCTTGGCCCGCACACGCCAGTAGTACTGCCGATCGGGTGTCAAGAGGCCCACATAAGGCAGGCTGTACTGCGCCTTGCCCTTGTCGGCGGTTCTGGAGACGAGCTTGTTGAAGCTCATAGAGAGCGGCCAGCGCATATCTTGCCGGTCTGAAAGTTGGAAGTGGTAGTCGGCGATCTTGTTCCCGTCGGCGTCCTTCGGGGGACTCCACTGGAAGACGATGTCTGTGCCGTTGGCCTCGCGGCCATCGGCCGGCTGGACCGCTGCCGGCGGGGCCTCGGGCGGGCTGGCCGCCGACCGCTCCACCCATTCGTGGGTGATGCGCACCTTGCGCTCGCCTGCCGACTCGTCCGTGTAGACAAACCTGTTCGGGCCGACGACCATTTCCGGCAGCACGAGCGGGGCCATCTGCACGTCGTTGACGATGCCGAGGCGCTTGAGTCGGGCCCCGCCCGGAAGCTCGCACCGGAGTTGGTACTGATAGCGCGCCGTCCCTCCGGCCGGGAAAGACTTGTCCAGGTTCGCCCCCGCATCCTCCCACTTCTTGCCGTCCCAAGAGAGGGCGAACTTGGCCTCATTCCCCTCCGCCTCAAGCCGACCGCCCACGAAAACGTAGGGACTGCGGATGGTCCAGATGATCGTGCCGGTCTTGCCTGCTTCCGCGCTCAGGCCGTCCGCGCCGGCCTGGATGTTCTCCACAGTGGCCGCGCCCTTCCTCCAAGCCTCTTTGCTGAAGTCGGGGCGGTACTCCCACAGACCGTTGCAGATCGTGTCCGGATAGAGGGCTTTGTCCGCGCCATGCAGCTTCGGCGGGTTCAGATGGCCCCAGCGCCAGGTGAGCGCCTCGCCCGGCCGGAGGACCATATTCATGGTCGTGTCGCCCCTGGAGTTCCTCTCCCCCGTCACTTCCCCCTCAAAGACGTACAGGGACGCCTCCCACTCGTCGCCCGAGCGGGTGTCGGGTTGCAGGATCCCATGACAGTGCGTGCGTTTGATCAGGTCGTGGTCCCGCATTATGTCCTGCTCACCGGCGACGGTTTCGTTGTCACGGAGCAAGTAGACGGAGTGCATGTCGCCGTCCAGCAGGTGCCAGCCGCCGTCGTAGAAGGCCTGGGAGATGCAGTGCCCCACAGCCCTTGCCGGGGCTGCCTTCAGTCCCGCCTTGCGCCACAGTCCGGCCAGGCTTATGGAATCATTGCCGCAGGTGTTGTAGCCGTACACGTTGAAAACCTTGGGGGGATCGCCGAGTTCGTCATTGTCCCCGCCGAAATGGTAGCGGTGCTGGATCTCCTGGTACCACAGGGCGAAGGCCTTTTCCCTGTCGCTCATGCCTGGTGCGACCGCCGCGGCCACGATCTCCTCAAGGGTGCGGAAGTTGTTGCGGCCGTTGGAGAGCCAGGGGTTGACCACGTCGGTCTCGCCCACGTTCTCCATCCGCACCGGCCGGTTCGACTCCCAGGTCTGCTCCAAGACCCCCTCCCTCATCATCCCGCATCCCATGGGGGACCGGCAGTTCCGGCCGTCCATGGCGCCGCCTTGCGTGATGCTGTACTCGTGCCGCCCGGCGTTGATCTCCTCAACGTGGCGCTTGGCCGCGTCGGCGGGATGGGTGTTGGACGCCCAGGGCTCCAGGCCCTCGCCACTCAGAACTCCCTGCATGTTTTGCCCTCTCCCGAAAATGAACAAGGCGATGCCTGCGATCCAAAGCCACCGATACTTCCCCATAAGTCCCTCCTGGTCGCCGACGAAACTCGATAGCACGAGAAACCGTACCATATAGTATCTCACGGTCCGAATGTCAACGGAATATGCCGCCCCGGCGCCTCCGGTGCGAGCCGCCGGCCTCGCGGCCCTGGACCCTCGGGTTCTTGCTCACCGGGAGGCAGTCGCAATTGACAAGGGCCACGGCTAATGGTAATGAAGAGGCCGAACCTGAGCCGGAAAAGGGCGTTGCACTCTCAAAGCAGGTCTCGTGCGCGCAGGCCGGGAGCGGGCTTCACCTGTTGTCAGCCGGCAAGGCCGATCAGGACATCCAGGGCATCTGACGCCGGAACGCTGCAAAGCTGCTCGTGATTACGGGCGAGAAGGCGGGATTCGAACAATTGTGCGGAGGCAAGTATGAGCCGGGACGGAAAGCTGGCCATTGACGGCGGGACGCCTGTGCGTACCGGCCCTATGCCGGTGCGGCGCCTGATTACCGAAGAGGAGAAGGCGGCGGTTGTGGGGCTGTTCGACAAAGCGATCGCAGAGGGCTCCGCCTTTGGTTACAGCGGCCCATGCGAACGCCAGTTCGAGCAGGACTTCGTCGCCTTCATGAAAGGCGGCTTCGCTGACGGCGTTAACTCCGGCAGCAACGCCGTCTACTGCGCCCTGGGAGCGCTCCAGTTGGATGCCCTGTCGGAGGTCATCGTCCCGGCCATCACCGATCCGGGCGGCATCATGCCCATAGCCCTTCTCGGCTGCGTGCCAGTGGTGGCTGACACTGACCCGCGCACGTTCAACACTTCCGCTGAGCAGATAGCCCCGCTGATCACGAGCAGGACGCGCGCTATCATCGTCGCGCACATCATGGGCGAGCCGGTGGACATGGACCCCGTGATGGAGCTGGCCCGCGAGCGCGGCCTCTATGTCATCGAGGACTGCGCCCAGTCGCATGGCGCCGTGTACAAGGGCCGCCTCGTGGGGACCATCGGGCACATCGCTTGCTTCTCAACGATGTTCGGCAAGCACTTCACCACGGGCGGCCAGGGTGGCATTGTCTACACCCACGACGAGCAACTGCATTGGCAGGGCCGCCGCTTCGCGGACCGCGGCAAGCCCTTCAACCTGGACGCGCCGGGGAACGTCGTGGCCGGCCTCAACTGCAACCTCAACGAGATCGGCTCTGCCATCGGCAGCGTGCAGGTGAAGCGCCTCCCTCAGATGATCGCCAACCGCCGCAAGGTCGGCGAGGCCGTCAGAGAGGGCCTGAAGGATGCGGTCGTCGTCTCCCTCGGCTGGCAAGTTCCCCGCGCCGAGTGCTCGTACTGGTACGTCCGAATCACGCTGAAGCTCGATGCCCTCAGCGTCAGCAAGCAGCAGTACGCCCGGGCTCTGTCCGCCGAGGGCATTCCGTGCATGGCCGACTACCCTGTGGCCGTCTGCACGGCCCCGTGGCTCAGGAACAAGGCGGTCTTCGGCAAGAGCGGGTTCCCTTGGAACTGTTCCGACTACACTGGCCCTCGCGAGCCCCAGTGCCACTCGGACAACGCCCGGCGTGCCCTCGCGGAGAACATCCTTCTGCCCGTGCACGAGAACTACGGCCTTGACGAGGCCGAGCAAATCGTCGCCGCGCTGAAGAAGGTGGAGAGGGCGTACCTGCGCTGAGCGCGCAGGCGGGGGGCCATGGCGGATCGGGTTGTCGGCGAACGCAAGCCCCAAGCCGGCTGTCTGCGCCCGTCCTGCCGGCGCCCGCCTTGATGTAGTTCCCGGCAATGCTTGCGGGCGCAACCGCCGGCGGTGAAGTCAATTAGTGAGGAGGTCGAGAATGATCGAGCTGTTCGATGCCCAAGCCGGATTCGGGGGGGCCAGACCCGGCCAGCCCTGGATCCCAACGGTGGAAGAGCTGCTCGGGCACATGGAGCGTCTTTCCATCTCCCGAGCGCTCGTCCGAACCGACTTCGAGGAGATGGACGGAAATGTCCCGCTCTCCAATCGGATGCTTTACGAGACCTGTGCGACGCATAGGTCTCTCGTGCCTTGTCCGTCGGTGCTGCCGGCGGCTTGCGGTGACGTGCCCTCCGAGCAGGAGCAGATTGACGAGCTCATCAGGAACGGCGGCTGTGCTGCGACCGCAAGGCCTAACCGCGATTCCTGGAGCATCGCCGAATGGTGCTCCGGGAAGCTCTTCAGTATCCTGGAGGAAAGAAGGGTGCCGATGCTGTGCCGCCAGGCGAACTTCGAGTTCGAGGCCATCGCCGACCTGGCTAAGCGGTACCCGGCGCTTCCGATCGTTCTGTTCCAGGTCGGCTACCGCCACCAGCGGGTGCTGGTCCCCCTGATGAAGGCTTTCAGCAACGTCTACCTGGCAATCGGAAGCCCTTACAGTGTCCATCGCGGGGTCGAGTCCATGACCGAGCAGGTGGGCGCCGAGCGGCTGCTCTTCGGCACCGGATTTCCCAGTTCCGACATGATGCCCGCGATCACGATGCTTACGTATGCCGAGATAAGCGATTCCGACAGGCGCCTCATCGCCTCGGGGAACCTCGACCGACTTATCGGAGGGATAAGGAAATGACGACTCTGCTCGAAAAGGGACGTCTGGGCAAGTCGCTCGCGGAATACGAGATCGTTGACATGCACGCCCACCTCGGCCGCTGGTCCGTCCCCTGGAAAGAAAGCTCGGCAGAGCACCTCATCCGGGCCATGGATCGGTCCGGCGTCAAGACCTCGGTGGTCAGTTCTCTGGAGTGTGCGGGCTTCCGGATGGAAGCCTGCAACGAGGTGATGTATCAGGCGACGCGGAAGTATCCGGGCCGCCTGCTCGGATACGTCTACGTCTGGCCGGGGGACCCCAAGGCCGTGAGAGCCGAGGTCGAGCGGCGCCTGAAACAAGGCTTTGTGGGCGTCAAGATGTTGATCCTCATGGGCTACGACTACACCTACCCGGGTTACGAGCCCGCCTTCGAGATCGGGAACGAACGCCGACTGCCGGTCCTGTTGCACACCTACGGCGGTCAGAAAGGACTCGACGAGATCCCCACCCTCTCCTCGCGTTACAAGGACGTGAGCTTCGTCCTGGCGCACGCCGGTGCCCAGAAAGTGGAAGAGCACATCCGCGTCGCCAACGAGTGTGAGAACACTTACCTGGAGCTTTGCACCAGCACTGCCACGTACCGGGCGGTTGAAACCTTGGTTGAAAGTGTCCCCCTTGAGAGGATCGTCTGGGGGGCGGATGATATGCCGCTCAACATGTCCCACCAGCTCGGCAAGGTCTTGGGCGCCCAGATCCCCGAAGAGGCGAAGGTGCAGATTCTGTCCACTAACGCCAGGCGCATCCTCAATCAGAGTCGGAAGTAGTCGCGCCGGTTTTCGCGGAGCGGGCGGTAGCATCTCCCGGTAAGTCGGTGTGCTTTGCGTTGGCCCGGTAGGCGGCGGCCCGCCGTTCCGCGTACGAGGTGCGGATGATGAGCACGGTCCTGGGTTTCCTCGCCATCATCTTCTGGAGCACCTCCGTCGCCTTCACGCGCAGCCTTGCCGAACAGGTTGGCACGATCACGGCGTCCGCCGCCATATTTCTCTTTAGCGGCGTACTGGGCTGCGCCTGTCTTGCTCTCACCGGCTGGAATCCGCGCAAGCTCGTGGCCCTTCCTCGTCCGTACCTGATAGGCTGCGGCGCCCTGTTCGTGTCCTGTTGCCTGTCCCTCTACCTCGCCATCGGGCTCGCCCGCAACCGGCAGCAGGTGCTCGTGGTGGGCGTCATCAATTACCTCTGGCCGGCGCTCGCCCTCGTCTTCTCTCTGCCCGTGCTGCGCAGGAAGGCGAAGCTGACGCTGCTGCCCGGGGCCCTGATTGCTCTGGCCGGGGTGTTCCTGGCAACAGTGCAGGGGGGCTCGTTCTCGTGGCAATCGTTCGCATCGGACATACGCGGCGCCTGGGTCCCTTATGTCCTGGCGCTCATTGCGGCGATCACCTGGGGGCTCTACTCAAACTTTGCCCGGAAGTGGGGAGGGGATGCGGGAGGCGGGGCCGTGCCGGTCTTCCTGCTTGCCACAGGATTGATACTTGCTGCCCTTCGGCCGGCGTTTACTGAACAGTCCCATTGGCACCTTCGCGCGCTCCTGGAACTGCTGTTCATCGCCGCCGTCCCCCTGTTACTGGCCTACGTATTCTGGGACGTGGCCATGCGAAAGGGCAGGATGATCCTGGTGGTCTCCTTCTCGTACCTCATACCGTTGCTCTCCACGTTCGTCACGTGGCTTTACCTTCGAGTTCCGCCGGGCGCGAACGTCTGGATCGCCTGCGTGCTGGTCATTGGCGGCGCGTTCATCTGCTGGTACTCGGTGGAGGCCGGATAGCCGGCGGACGCGGAATTCGGCCCTTGGAAGCGCCCCCGTTTCGGAGATCCCTCGTCGCGCCCGACGTGCTGGGGGCGCACCTCAGCATGACGCGCTAAGGGGGCCCGCGACGAGCTGTGGAACACGTGGCGTTCCGTCTGAGAGCCTACCAAGGGTCGTTTCCAGCTTGCCACCGAGGGCTGGCCGTGCGTGGAAACAGCGCAGTGGCTACCCGGCGGGTCCCCGTCTGCTTCCCCAGGCGAAGTCGTTTAGGAGGGCGTCAGGTCGTGAGCGGGAAAGGCTCCGTACACGGAATGGTGCGGACGGGGGGATTTGAACCCCCATGGACGTGTAAGGTCCACTAGGCCCTCAACCTAGCGCGTCTGCCAATTCCGCCACGTCCGCCCCTTCGACAGGACTCATTATCGAAGCCTTCTGCCGCATTGTCAAGCAGCCGCCCCTCCTGGGTGCCACGGCGAATTGACCGTGCAGACCATTGGCCGCGCAAAGGCATCGTGGGGACATCCGCCTAAGGCGGAGGTCGTGCCTCCGTAGCCTGGGCGGGTTGGCCGTGCCTGGCCCGTCATTGCGCCGGGTACCCGACCGTCTGCGCGAGGATGATCTTCTGATCTGCCCTCAGGCCCATGGCCTGCGCCAACTCCTGCCGATTAACGCCACCCCGCACCACGGTCGCCAGACCCTCGGAAGCGCAATAAAGATACACGTTCTGGCTGATGTAGCCCGTGTCGGTCGCGGAGTAGAGCGTCTTGTCCGCGTCCGATGCCCTGCTGAACTTCGCCAGGTCCGCCACGAAAATGAGATTGACCGGCGCCTCGCGCACGAACGCCTGCCCGCCCGTCGCCCCGCGCAGGTCTTTCGCCACCACGAGGTTCAGCGCGTGCGCCTTCGCGTCGAAGAGGTACAACCCGTCCGCCATCGCCACGTAAACGTCTATCTCCTGCGCATTCATCGCAGTGGGCGCCGTGCGCCTCCCGTCAGGTCGGTTGACCCCGCATGCCGCCCAGAGCAGATTCGAAAGCGTCTCCATCGGCAGCGCCTTGTTGCTGAACGCCCGCGAAGTCTTCCGGTCCTTCAGCACCTCCATCAGCGGCCTGCCGCCCGTCATCTGCGGCTTCGGCAGAGCTATTACCTTGGCCTCCTGCGCGACAGCTAACGTGGCGCCGCAGACCAGCGCCGCCGCCCCGATGAACCCCACCAACGCCGCCCGCGTCACCGACAACTTCGCCCTCATCGCCGCCCTCCTCCCGCCCCCGGCCGGGCTGATAGCGCCCTCGCCTGAGGCAACCTCGAGTAACGTCCTCTCGCCTTCGCGCCGGATCTCCGCCTTCGTCCTCGTGTTCGTTCTCCTGCTCGTGCTCCTACTCCTGCTCGCCGCCGTAGTGTCGCATCCGCCTGCCGCGGCCCCTTCGTCCGTAAGCCGTCCTTCATCCTTCCTACTTCACACTTCATCCTTCAGTTGCCCCATCTTCTCCTCTCCTCCCTTCACCGTCAAGTTTCCGTCACAGGCGTCCTGCACAATATCCCCGCCCCTGGTCTGCTCCGGGCCGGATGGTGTGGCTTCCTACAGCAACGGCTGCGCCTCGCCGGCCCAGTGAGGGCGAAGCCCTGCAGGCGTTCTTACCTCAGCCGCTTGCCAGTTCCGGCAAACTGGGGTACCTTGACGGCGGCGCAGGTATGCGCGTCTGCCCTTCCTGGTGGGGAAGAGCCATGGGGATGGAGATTGCCGAAGCGATCATAGACATCGAACAGGAATTCGGCATCAGCATACGGGAGGACGCCGCATGCCTTCACGTGGGATTTTCAAAGGGCTGCAAGACCATCGGAGACCTTGCCCGCAAGATGAAACCTCTCATCCCACTGCCCACTCCGGACGAACTAACAGCCGCCGACGGCGGCTCCGCCGAAGTCAGCACGAAAATCGTCCAGATTCTGTCTGACCGGCTCGCCGTGCCCGTCGAACGGATCTCCCTGGAGACCGCGTTTAGAGACTTGGGAGCATAAGCCGACCATGACCAAACCAATGTCGTCGAGAGAACGTGTGCTGACAGCCCTGGCCAACCAGGAGCCCGACCGCGTGCCCGTCAACTACGCCGCCAACGCCGGCATTGACGCTCGCCTGAAGGCCCACTTCGGCCTCGGCCCGGAGGACACCGAAGGCCTGCTCCGCGCTCTCGCCGTAGACTTCCGCGGCGTCAGCCCGCCTTATGTTGGCCCGAGGCTGCACCCCGAACTCCCCGGCCGCGCCGTTGACCCCCAGTGGGGCATCCACACGCGATGGATCGAACACGAGACAGGCGGCTATTGGGATTATTGCGACTTCCCGCTTAAGGATGCCGACCTCGCCGCGGCCGAGGCGTGGCCCATGCCGTCGCCGGACGACTATGACTATGCCCGCGTCTTCGAGGACTGCAAGCGCCACAAAGGCTACGCCATCTACATCGGCGGCGCGGGCCTGGGCGACCTCATCAACAGCAACGGCATGGCGCGCACCATGGAGCAGGTGTTAGTGGACCTCGTCACCGACAATCCCGCGGGGCTGCGCCTGATAGACCGCAAGCTCGACGTCCAGCTCGAGGTCACGCGGCGCAGCATCGAAGCCGCCAGGGGCCGCATTGATTTCGTGTGGCTCGGCGAAGACCTGGGCTCGCAGAACGCGCCCCTCATCAGCCCGTCGCTCTTTCGCAAGCACATTCGCCCGCGCCACCAGAAGCTCGTGGACCTCGCGAAGGAATACGGCCTGCCCGTCATGATCCACACCTGCGGCTCGAGCAGTTGGGCCTTCGAGGACTTCATCGAGATGGGCATCAACGCCGTGGACACCCTGCAGCCTGAGGCGAAGGACATGTCGCCTGCGCACCTGAAGGCGCGCTTCGGGGGGCGCCTCGCCTTCCACGGCTGCATCTCGACCCGGGGGCCGGTCGCTTACGGCACGGTGGAGGACGTGATAGAGGACGTGCGCAGGACGCTCGGGATCATGATGCCCGGCGGCGGCTACTGCCTCGCCCCCACCCATAGGCTCCAGGACAACTCCAAGACCGAAAACGTCCTGGCGATGTACCAGGCTGCTCACAAGTACGGACGATACTGATACGAGAAGGCGCACAAATACGCCCCTCTTGATCCCCAACGGGCAAAGCCGAGAGGAGCGCAAAGTCCCACGAATTCTCTTTGGACAGACGGCTTCGGGGATGCGGCGGAAAAGAATGTTTGCAGACTAACGCGACCTGCGGCCCTTGACAAAATCATTGACCTATTGTATAATTGGGGCTGTCTAGGGAGGGCGATCTTGGCTGCCTGTGCCGCCTTTCGACTGCATCTGGGCGCCAGGCCTGAATTCGCGGTCACGAATGGGAGAGGGTTACAATGGAAAAGACGGACTCACAGTCTTTCAAGGATCGGATATTGTCTGAAATGCGAACGGAGCACGAAGACTCGCTTGAGAGGAACTTCGATCTAGCCAAAAGCTACATTAGGATAACAAGCACCGGAAAGGTTCAAGTCCTTGCAGAGAGCACAATGCCAAACCCGCAAAGGGTAGCGTTGTACCTAGTTGGCAAGCTCTACGCTAGGAAAGCTGATGTGGCGGCGGACGACTTTGTCACGAACAAAGAACTTCAGGAGGAGCTCTCGCTTCCACCCGGTTCCGTGAACTCTGCGGTAAAAGAACTAAGGGATGCAGGTATTCTAAGGACCGAGAACCGAGGCAGGGAATCGGCTCACCGAGTGAACACCAGCAGGATCGAAGCTCTGTTGAAGCAAGTGAGTAGGAACAAGGAAGCAGAAGCAGATGCCTGAACCAGAACATGAGGACATGCGTTCCGAGATCGAAGCTTTGAAGCTCAGAGTTGCACAAATCGAGCGCCTGATAAAAGGTGCAGGCCCGCTTCCGGCTGGCGGTCTGATGGCAACCGTGCTATGGATGAACCCCACCAGTGACACGGAAACTGCGTTGGTCATCGCTTATGGTCTTGAAGAAACAGAGGGTGTCTCGCCGGTCAATGTCGACGATATGAACCGTGGCTATGAACTCGCTCGCCAGAACGTTCCGGTGAACGTCAACGACGTCATGAACAAGCTCTGCAGACGGCATCTCCTAGCCTTGGTCAAGAGCCAAAAAGATGGCAGGAAAGCTTGGAGAGTCAGTCCCCAAGGACTCGACTTCTTGCGTGCCAAGTTGGGCCCTGCGGATTGAAAGGGGATCCCCAGGAGGTAAATGCACCGAGGATGCTTGACAAAGTACAACTGATTCTTTCAGCCAGGTTTCCGACAGAGGTGGTCAAGGATCTGTTAGGATCTTATGGGGAGGTATTGAAGCATTACCACACCAGCGATTGGCGGAGTTGCCTCAACTGTGCAGGAATATTCGTAGAGAACGTCTTCCGGATGCTGATAGCCCTGCGAGACGGTACAGCCCCGGAGGAGGTCAAGTCAGTTGACGCGGAAAGGAAGAACCTGGAGACGAGTACGGTTTTATCCGAAACTGCCAGGATTCTCATCCCTCGCGTGGCTTGGGCGATGATCTACGACAAACGCAGCAGGAAGGGGGGCGCGCATGTTAAGCGTTGCTCGCCAGAGTACTTAGATGCACATCTATGCGTGCACAGCAGCAACTGGATTCTGGCGGAACTTCTCAGGGAGTACGGTAGCCAAGACGAGGAAAGTGTTAACCTCGTCATTGTGCAGATGATGCGAGAACATGTGCCTTACGTTGACGTGTTTGGAGAAGAGAAGTTCGTTACGGTGCCGATGCCAGCCGCCCTGGAAATCCTCCTCCAGCTGCACGAGAGCGAACCGGCGGGTATGGACCGACGCCAACTGGGAAAGTGTGTGAAGGCTTCGCCTTCGGCCCTTAGCATGGCCCTCGGTCGCCTGGAAACTAACAGGTACGTATTCAAGAGTCCCGAGTGCAGGTACCGCATCACGAGTTCTGGGCGGCAATACCTCAAAGAGGGATTGCCCTGCCCTTGAGGGACCTTGCATGCGGGCATCGATAGGACTGCTGGCCTGCCTGGAAGGCCAAACCCACCTGCAAGAGGTGGCGCTCGTCGGGCGGCTAAGCACCAGTGCCGACGATACTGACTGGAGGTGAGCTGAGATGAAGAAGCTTGACCTGCGGAAGGAGCTGAAGCACCTCTACGCGCCCTCACCGCGCAAGGTGGAAATCGTGGACGTCCCGGCATTCAGCTTCACCATGATAGATGGAAGCATTGAGCCCGGGCAGAGCCCCGGGACTTCCGAGAGTTACGCGAACGCGATCGGCGCCCTCTACGGCGCCTCGTACACGCTGAAGTTCATGTCCAAGCGGCGGAAAACCGATCCGGTTGATTATCCGGTCATGGCTCTCGAAGGCCTCTGGTGGACGGCGCGGGGCGACTTCGATCTCAGCCGCAAGGACGAGTGGAAGTGGACGATGATGATCATGCAGCCCGACCACATAACCGGCGAGATGTTCGAAGAAGCGCTCCATCAGCTTCGGCAGAAGAAGGACAACCCGGCCCTGTCGGGCCTCCGTCTCGAGAGCTTCCACGAGGCGCTCTCGATGCAGATCATGCACGTCGGACCGTATGCGGAGGAGCCGCGGACAATCGAACTGATGACGGCGTTCGCCCGCGAGAACGGCTATGCGGCCCGGGGAAAGCATCATGAGATATACTTAGGCGACCCGCGGCGGGCCAGGCCGGAGCGCCTGCGCACTATCCTGAGGCACCCCGTCGTTAAGGTGGCGTAGCAGAGGGGCGACGCCGCGGCCTGTTATTGGCACTACCCGCGACGGACGAGGCAGATGACATCCTTCGGCACCGGCGCAGCACTCATGGTTCTTGCCATAATTGGCCTGATCCTATCCGAAAGGCTTTGGGTGAGGCTGCTCTGCGCGGCGTACCTTGGCATCTACGTCATCGCGCTGGGCATCAGCTTCGCCACGGGCGAAGGGAGACTCGACGACCTGATGATCCCGAGCATTCTGCTCGTCTTTGGACTCTTCGTCTGGAGCGTGAAGAAGGGCTACGGCAAGTACTGAGGCAACCAGCAAAGACGCCCGGAGCCGAAGGCCAAGGCGGAAGGCCGGCGTGCCCCGCATGTCGGCAGAGTCAGGACGCTTTCCGGGCCTGACCCTCCTGTGCGCCCTGCGTATCTCCGCTGGATGAGTCGTTCGTCGGCCGCCGGCGCTGGAGCATGAGGAGGACGAACCAGACGGCGAGGGCCGAGGCCAGGTGCTTGACGCTGTGCCCGCTGATTACGCCGGTGGCGGCGAATATGGTCGCGTCGAAGTACTCGCACACCTTCGCAACAGCATATGAGCCGGCGGCCGCAAAAGCCCAGACGCCATACGCCGGGCCGGTCCGGAACAGGACCAGGATCAGCGCCACCGCCAGCATGGGGTAATACTGAACCAAGGCATAGGGCCTCAGGTCCCCTGCGCCCGCGCGTTCCGTGAAGTGCCAGTAGAGGACGCTCCCGATGCCCGCGCACGACAGGACCGGCAGAAGCCAGAGGCCAGCCCGTCGGCTCACGCGCTCGCCGATGACGGCGCTGAAGAGGCCCATGAAGGCAATGGACATGGGCAGACGATCCCATACGAGGGAATTGTTGCTCGGCGCCAGGTGGTACCAGCTTGACCCAAAGCCGACGAGGCCGACGCCGGCGAAGAAAGCCCCGTAGCCCCAGGCCTGCACGGGGCCGAGCGAAGCGTCCCGCTTCTTGCCGCGACGCGCCCTGACGACGTGCCGCAGGCCGAAAGCGCCGACGACGACGAAGGCCAGGTTCGTGACAACATCTCCGAAGTGGGGAATGCCGAAGACGACTCGGTTGTCCGCAAAGGTGTGGTAGGACTGGCTCTGGGGAATGCGGGGGATGAACGCCATGACCACGGCCGCTGCCACGGCGGAGAGGATGACAATCGCCACCCGTGCCCGAAAGGAGCGTGGGGAGGGTTGGTTTGCCGTCGGTGGCCTCGGCAGTTTCTCCCTTGCCAAGTGGCCGTCTCCACGTGCGCGGAGAAGTCAGGGCCGGAACAGCCGCCCTTCAGTGCCCCAGGAACGTAACAACCGAGGCCTCGGCCGCGCAAGTGCAGAACGCCGTGAACGTTGCAGTGGCAAAGGGCAGGCCACAGCGCCATTGAGCATGGGCCCTCGAAGGCCAGTTTTGGGAGCGGTCGCTGAAGATGGCGTTGAACAGCGGCCCTGCTGGGGCTAAGATGCGGCTGGACCGGAGGATGCCGGCTGCCCATTGGTGGCGGGACGTGGCGCTCGTGGCAATGTGACCAACTGGCTTCCTTCAGCGTCAGCGTTGGCAAGTCGCTTGTCGAGGCCGGACGGACACGGAACCTTAAACAAGGAGGGAAGCGCATGAAAGGCTGGCCTTTGGTTCTCATCGTTGTGGCGGCGACGTTCGTGGCGGCTTTGAGCCTGGCCCAGCGCGGAGCCACCGCCTCCGCGGCGGAGGTGCCGGCGGTCCGGGCCCCGGTCTACGAGGGAGTTGTCTGGAGCGTAGAGTGGGAAGACGGCAGGGGCAAGACCCGCGGGCTGACAAGAGCGGCTCAGGAAGAGGCCGTTCCCGGCGGCAGCGGCAGTTGGAACATGGACATGCGCGGCAGGCTCTATACCACCGAGCTGGAGGTGACCTTCCCTGGCAACCGCGACTTGGGGCCGCTCTACATACCCTGGAGCCGCATCGTCAGCATCCAGTTTGGTGATGGTGGCAGGAAGCAAGTGCGCGGCGGTTGACGGCAGGCCGCCTGCCGCCTGGGCTGTTCACTTTGCCGAAGCCCGGGCCGAGCGACCGGCGCCTCTGGGTTCGCGCGGCTTCTTCAGCGATGCAGCAAAATCGTCGAACAAGGCGGAATTCCCAGGCTCCGACGCCTGGCCGAACTTATGGCATTCCTGGATGGTGTACGCAAACCGGGGCTCCTGCGAGGCATGTTGCATGGCCTTGGCGAAAAATTCCCCGAAGTGGTACTCGAAGATGTGCTCTAAGATGCAGCAAGCGACGCCGTCTCGGATGTCCTTGCTCGGAACGCTTCCCCACTTGATGACCAACGGCCATAGCTGCTTTGGGTGGGTCTGAGCGTACTCGCCGAGAATGGAGAAGGCTCCCCAACGCACGTGCTCTGAGCGGTCCGGGATCAGCTTCGCACACATCTCGAAGATAAAGGCGCGGTTGCCTCGTACGAGTTCGCCACGTCTGAGCCAGTCGACACATAGGCGGCGGTTCCTTAACTTGCCGCCTTGCAGCAACTGCGCCAAGCCGCGGCGCTCTTCCAGGCTGAAACGGATGCCGATAAGGTGTTCCGGCTTGATCTGCGCCTGGACGCGGTTCATCTGACTCTCTCCAGTGCAGATGGCGGGCAGTGACCGGCCTGCGCATCATCTCACCGCAAGGGCATCACTTGACGATCAGGGCCATCATGGCCTTCTTGGAGTAGATGGCGTTGAGCGCCTCGCTCTCGATGATCTGCCGTGGGCCGTCCAGGACCTCGTCGGTCGCGCAGATTCCGCGGTGCGCCGGGCCGGAGTGCGAGTAGAGCACATCCTTCTTGGCGCAATCCAGCACCTCGTCGGTGACCGTCCACCGGGCGACCCTGACCGCCTTCTCCTCCGGCGACTGCTCGCCGGCGAGCATCGAGCGGATCAGCGTGCTGGCCTGGACAAAGTCCGCGCCCTCCACCGCCTTCTTGAGGTCAGTGACCACCTCCAGGCGCGAGCCGGACTTCGCGGCCCGCTCCAGGCCCTCCTTCATCACCTGCGGGTTGATGGTCTCGGCGTAGCTTGCCGGCACGGCCAGGACCAGGTTGATGCCCAGCACCGGGCAGACCCGGATCATGGAGTGCAGGATGCCGCGGGCCATGCCGGTGTAGACCAGGTTCAGGCCCTCTAACTTGCCCTTGGCTTGCTTGATGGCCATGAGCTCGCCGAGCACATGGGTGCTGTGGTCCAGCGGCGTACAGGCGTTGAGCACCGGCTTGGTCATGTTCGAGGCGAATGCCTCAATGTCCTCCTGCTTCCAGAGCCGTCCGGCGAAGATATCTACGTACTGGTCCACAGCCCGGGCGGTGTCGGCCGCGCTCTCTCCGCGGCCCATCTGGGTCTGCTCTACGGGCATGTAGACGTTCGAGCCGCCCAGTTGGGCGAAGGCGGTCTCAAAGCCTAGCCGCGTGCGGGTCGAGGGGTAGACGAAGATCAGGCCCTGCACGCGGCCCTGCAGTAGGGTCGAGTAGGCCAGGTCGCAGCGGTTGTCGCGGAACCACTCGCCGAGCTTGAAGATCTGGAGCAGCTCGTCCCGGCTGAGCACCCCGATGTGCGGCACGGTCTTGCCCTTCATGCCTCCCGGGATCTCCGGGACCTTGCATTGGGGCTTAGGCTTGGACTTGGCCATACCAATTCGCCTCGCTGTCGGATGAAGGTTGTCAGGAAGCTGGCCGCTGCGGCAGGCGCCCAGAACACCTCGCCGCTCTTAGCCCACCATCTTCTACGCGTCAGCCAAAGCTGTCAAGGAGGAATCCGCAACAGGAGGGGTAGAGGGCCAGGCCGCGCCTTGGCACACGCCTGCAAAGCCGGTCCTGGTGAAGTCCTCAGGCGGGAGGACTGACGCCGTGCCAAGTGCCCCTTGGGCTACGGCAGCTTTCGTTGCTCCCACCATCATTGGGCGCGATGCCCGGCTGGGAAGTACCTTCCCACGACTTCGCGAACATCGGCCAGCCATTGCCGGCGCTGTTCTAACGTGCTGGTCACGACCACGCTGAACGTCCTACGGTAAACCGTTTCGACTCCACAAAGTCCAAAGATGCAGTTCTTCCAGAGCGTTTCGAGCGGATCTCCGAACACCTCGGCTTCCCTTTCAGCCGGCGTGTTGGAAGTATTGAAGACGAGAGCCGTCTTTGCCTTCAGCAGGCCGACCGGTATCCCGTCCCCCTGGTCTCCCTCCAGGAACTGATAGGCAGTGCCCGGACGGAGTATCCTGTCCACCCATCCCTTCAGGATTGCAGGCGGCTGTCCCCACCAGTTCGGGTGGACGACGATGATGCCGTCCGCGAGCGATACCTCCCGGCAGTGGCGTTCGACGTCCTCGGGAAGGGGAGTTTCATCAGGGATTTCATGGCCTGGCAGGATGGGGTCGAAGCCCTCTGCATACAGGTCGTGAAGGTCGGCCTCGTGCCCGTTTCGCTCGAGTTCCTCAACGGCCGCGCGCGCAATCGCATGGTTGAGGCTTCGTGCGTTGGGATGCGCCAGTATCACACAGACCCGCATTGGCGTTGCAGTCCTCGCATGGAAACCTTAGCCTGCGCTGCTATGACGTTGCCCTGATGGGTAGGCGGCCGTTGCCCTTCGCAGAACTCTGCCCAGAACCGCACAGAGCACGCAGATGCCTCCGGCCCAAAGGACGGGTTCGAGTACTATGCAAACGGCATCCCACTTCGTGTGAGGCCACTCAGGCCAGAAGAGCATTACGTACCCATATTGAATGCGAAATGTCGTAACAACTGCCCAGGTGGCGAGCACAGCTGTAAGGGACCACGCTATTGTACGCTCAGCTCTGTTGCGGGCAACAAGGGCAACCATGAAGACAGGAAAGCCGAGCGTCAATACGCCAAGAGTCCAAACGATGCCAGAATGGCCATCGTTCCAAGGCCTTCCAGGTGTGTTGGCGCGCGCAAGCAACCACGGCAGGGAGGCCACAGGCCAGCGACCAGCATCAGGCACTCCTGGCAGGTACTGGTCGTACAACGCCGCTGTAGTCTTGCCCAGGAAAAGCCATGCAAGAACGAACGCGGCCGGCAGTATTACCATTCGCAGACGGCTTGCGTTCGCTGTTCTGGGCTGGTCCGTCCCGCAGGCATTTGAGTCCAATTCGGGCCGCAAAGCTCTCCTCCCATGCCGTTCGCCAATTCGGTACCCTCTACCGCAAGTCTGAACCGTCCCGCTCCAGCGGCCCATTGTAACACATCAACAGATACGCGAAGAATCCGTGCTACAGGGGCATTGGCCTTCTCGGCAACAATGGTCGGCTTGACCAGACATCCTTGACAATGCAGCGGAGACGGAATGCGCAGGTTACCAGAGGTGCCGCTTGGCAAAGGCGTGGCCTGAGCCGGATTTCAGGTATCGCTCGAAGGCCTCTGCTTTCGCGTCATCCTCGAAGCGGACAACCACTACAGGTTTCCAGGGCTGATGCTTCTTCGTGTGCGGAGAGCTGCTCGAGTTGTGCTGCTTGAGACGTTCCTGAAAGTCTGAAGAGATGCCGACGTAGCGTTCGTTCACATGGGAGATGCTTTGGAGGAGGTAGACATATCTCACGGTTCGACACCGCTTGTCCGTAGGAGGATTGTGCCCTCCTTCGCCAACCTGCTTCGCTGAAGCTATGCAGGTCCGGGGGCTTCGGAGGGCGACCAACCCTCCATAGCTCCCCGCCGCGGAAGGCTAAGGGGAGCGACGGAGGGTGGTCGGGGAGCGGGGATTTGAACCCCGGACCTCTGCGTCCCGAACGCAGCGCTCTAAGCCAGACTGAGCCACTCCCCGACTGCAACCCAATCTAATCAGCTGCTGCACCACTGTCAAGCCGAAAGAGCACCAGGGACGCCAGGACGTCCCAAGGCAACGTGCGCGCCCGCCGTGGAGACCAAGTGCGGTTGAAGCAGGCGACAGAACATGGCTTTGAGCAGCGCAGCGCAGTGCGTGATCCGGCGTACGGGGGGCTGACAGGCAAGACTTGAGCTTTACCCGCCGGCGGCGAACTGGCGCCCCTTCTGGACGCGATCCGGATGCCGGAAGATGCGGGGATGAGTGACCACGCGGACGAAACTGCTCAGAACCAGCTCTGACATCGCGTAGGCTCCGGGCCCATTGACCAGAGCTGCCAACCATGCCTGGTACTCCGCGTGGCGGGGGTCCTCCGTGCGGAAAGCGTATACCAGCACATTGACGTCAGGCAGGAGCATCAGACCGCTCCATCAGATCCAGCAAGGCTGCCGTATGGTCGAGGTCCACACCAGGGCAGAGGCCGGGTGGCCGATCCGAGACGGGCAGCTTCACCCGGCGGCGGGGCGCGGCCGGCCGCGGCGCTGCTTTCACACCGGTCGCCCTCCGGCTCCCTTCGTTCAAGCAGCGCCTCCCTCCCCAACGGAATTCACACCAAAGACTTTACACCACGAGATCGCTTCGGCGCGCCACGTCAGCGCCTTTGTCCCTGCCCAACGTCCGGGGCGCGGGCGCATCTCTTTGCCTCCAAGGGGTTCACCATGCCCAGCGAACAGGCTGCACTTGCTTGACCGCCGGAGCAAAGGGGCGTTATCATCGCTGGAATCGGGCTGGCGGGGTGCCGTGGCCCCAATGGCGCCGGGAACCCAACGATAAGGTGACATCACAATGCGAAGAAGAGGACTATGGCTGGGCGTCCTGATAGGCTTGGTTATCGGCTTGGGCGCTCGGGCGGTGCCCGTTCGGTCGAACAGCGAAGCCCCGGACGCGCTTGTTCAGCAATTCTTTAAGCCGGTGGCCTGGCTCATCCAGAAGATAGACGAGAACTACGTCGAAGAAGCGGACCGCCAGAAGCTCCTCGTCGGCGCCTACCAGGGGATGTTGAGCTCGCTCGATAGGTACTGCGCTTACTGGCCGGCCGAGACGGTCCAGGAGTTCGAGGCGGACTTGGAGGGCCAGTTCGGGGGCCTTGGCATTGTGATCGCCTGGGACGCCGTGAACAAGGTCATCCGGGTCGAGCAGACGATAGCCGGAACGCCTGCCGCCAAGCACGGAGTGCTGGCCGACGACGTGATCGTGCAGGCGAAGGAGGAGTCCACCGGCGAGGTGACGAAGACGGAGGACTTCAGGTCCGTCCACGACGCCGTCAAGGTGCTCCGTGGCGCGCCAGGCACCAAGGTCACCATTACCGTCTTTCACGGCGAAGGGGGCGCGAAAGAAGACATGACCTTGACGCGTGAGCTGATCAAGATACCCGGTGTCCGCGCCGTCGAGATGATAGACCCCGAGCGCAAGATCGGCTACATCTACATCCCGTACTTCAGCAAGAACATGGTGGATCACCTCAAGAAAGCCATCCGCGACCTGGAAGGCCAGGGCACCAAGGGCCTCATCCTTGACCTGCGGCTGAACCCCGGCGGCCTCCTCGAGGTGGCCGAGGACTGCGCCAACCTCTTCATGAGGGGCGGCGTCATCGTCAGCGTGAAGGACCGCGAGGGGGTGGAGAAAGTCTACGAGGCGCCGCGCACCGCTCCCTTCCCGGACGTCCCGCTCGTGCTCCTCGTGGACCGTTTCAGCGCGAGCGGCGCGGAGATCGTCGCCGCCGCCCTGCGGGACAACGGCCGGGCCAAGCTGGTCGGCGAGTCAAGCTTCGGGAAGGCAAGCGTCCAGAAGATCATAGAGAATCCCACGATACCAGGCACTGCCATAAAGCTCACCGTCGCGCGGTACTACACGCCGAAAGGACAGCTCATCGAAGGCAAGGGCGTCTCGCCCGACGTGGAAGTGAAGCTCTCCGAGGACGAGACCCGCAAACTGGCCAGGGAACTCAGCATGAAGACGGAGTATCCCCCCATCTCGCCCGAGCGGGCCGCCGCTATCGAGAAACGGGCCGCGGAACGGGAGAAGGGGTCTGCCAAGCCGGCCGAGGCCGCCAATCCCGAGGAGAAGAAAGAAGAGCCGTTCAAGGACGTGCAGCTTGCCCGCGCTGTCGAGGTCATGGCGCAGATGCTCGGCGAGAAGGCGACCGCCCCGGCAGGTGCTGAAGCCGCGGCCGCCGCCCCTGCCGCTCTGAAGTGACGGAGCGCTCGCCGCCGAGGTCCGCCTGAGCTTGCCCGCCCTCTGAGTGGCGGGGCGGATGCCTCATGGGGCCGGCGTGGTCAGAGCGGCTTCGTCTCATTCGAGGACGCTTGACAGCTCCGTGAGACTCCTGATCACTGTCACTCCGTCCGGCGCCGCGGCGTGAGCGTCGGAGCGCCTGAGCCAGACGGCCTGCATTCCGGCTCGGAGGGCTCCCACCACGTCCTCCTCGTAGCTGTCGCCCACGTGAACCGCCTTCTGCGCCGGCAGGCCGCATTCTTTCAGCGCGCGCGCAAAGATTTCCGCGTGCGGCTTTTCAACGCCGACCTCGCTGGAGACCACCGTCCAGCGCATGTGTGGCCGCAGCCGCATCTGATCGAGAAGGCCGAACAGCCGCGTGTCCCAGTTGCTGATGAGGCCTATGCCCTTGCCCCGCCTCTCAAGGTCGCCGAAGGTCGGCAGGACGTCGTCGTAGAGCCGCCATGCGGCAGCGGAAGAGAAGTGTGTCCACAAGTGGAGGAACACCTCTTCGAACGTTGCCGGCAGGCCGAAGGGCCTGAAGCTCTCGCGCACCACTCGCCGCCACCACCTCATCGCCTCGGCCTCGGTGCTGCCATATGGCAGCTTGTTGGGCGGCTGCTCGTGGCGGATGCGATGCCATGCCCTCTCAAACTGCATCTGGACTTCGGCACCTTCGGCGTTGACGCCCGCCTCCCGAAGCGCACAGGCGTAGACCTCGCCCACTGGCGGGTCCGCGTAAAGGAGCGTGCCGGCCGCGTCAAAGAAGACCGCCTCAACGCGCACGGGTGGTCCCTCCAACCGAGCCCCCATGTCCCCCATCCGCATTATACGCCAGCGAGGCGCCTTCTCAAGAGCCGGGCGCCAAGGGGGACTGGGAGAAGCGGTTTTGACGGAGCCTGGGACGGCGATATAATGAGGCCATCAGCGGTGCCCCCATAGCTCAGCGAATAGAGCGCTGGCCTCCGGAGCCAGAGGTCGCAGGTTTGAATCCTGCTGGGGGTACCAGCCTTCGCGCCGCGACTGCGGGGCGAAGGCTGGTGAGCAGGAGAAAGGTGAACAGGGGGAAAAGCAAAACTGAGAGGCTGAAAAGCACGGCAAGAACATAAGCATTGCTTACGTGCGGTGTCCTGTTCCCCTGATCCACGGGCCGTCGTCCGCCGTACGGCGGACTATGGCGCGTCGGGGACTGCTCAAGCCTTCCCGGCCCTTCGGCCAGCGCGTCGAAGGGCTTTCTCTTTTCCAGGCAAAGACTTACCTCGTCCAGCATTCGGTTCAGAAACCCCGGCTCCGGGATCTCGAATGGGGGCAGCTTCGTTGACTGACCAGTGGGCGAGGGCTGCAATCGGGGTCAGCTTCACCGGCCTCGCAACTGGGAATCCTGGGTGAGGAGAGGAACATGCGCCAACTGCAACTGAGGTTCGAGACTCAGCGGGACCCGGCAGCCGACGAGGTCTCTGCCCTTATCGCGGCCATCCGTCCTATTCTGGTAGCCAAGGGCAAAAGGAGCCTCCAGAGGCTCCTGCATCTGAATGCCGTGCTATGGGAGGCAAAGCTATCCGGGCAGCGCACCTTTGACCGCGGGACCCTGATCGCCTGAACCACCGCCGTGCCAGCGCCCCCTCCGCCTTCCCTACCCACAGAAATCTGAACAGCCACGACGCCAGCCCGGCCTGCCGGCGGGGCGGACTTCGGAACACGGGCTGGTTCCAGACTGCGAGCTGGACGTTGACGCCCGCCATAGCCGGGTGTAGAATTTACTTCGTTAGATGACGAAGTGTCGGCCACCCCCATGCGCGACTTCATCAACGTAGCGAAGGCCCTTGCCGATAGGAACCGCGTGCGGGCGCTCATGTGCCTCCAGGGCGGCGAGCTGTGCCTCTGCCAGCTCATCGAGCTGCTCGGCCTGGCGCCCTCTACCGTTTCCCGGCACATGGCCGTCCTCCACCAGGCGGGCCTGGTGCGCGGCCGCAAAGAGGGCCACTGGATTTACTACAGCTTGCCGGCGGAGGACGCCCCTGCCCACGTGCGCGATGCGATCCGCTGGGTGGCGGACGCCATGTGCGACGACGAGCAGATACTCGATGATGCCCTCCGGCTCGAAGTCGTCAGGAACATGAGGAAGGAAGAGCTATGCGCCCACTACAGAAAGTGAAGGTCCTATTTCTCTGCACCGCCAACTCCTGCCGCAGCCAGATGGCCGAGGGCTGGGCGCGGCATCTGAAGGCGGGCGTGGTTGAGCCCTACTTGGCGGGCACCCGCCCGGGCATGCTCGGCCCGCGGGCGGTCTCGGCAAGCTGAACCAGCGATCCGGCGGCACAAGGAAAGGCCATGTCAACCGGTTGGAAATCCGAGTGGAAAGCACTGGCCGTTCTGGTGATGGTGTTCCTGGCCTGCTTCTACATGCCTGTCGGCACGGTACGTTTCGACAACGCCGTCATGGAGTCGCTGCACCTGGCCAAGTGGTACGCGCAGGAGCACGTGCTGCTGTGCCTGGTGCCGGCCTTTTTCATCGCAGGCGCCATCGCCGTCTTCGTCAGCCAGGCGTCGGTGATGAGGTACCTCGGGGCGCGGGCGAACAAGGTGCTCGCCTACGGTGTGGCCTCGGTTTCCGGCACTATTTTGGCCGTCTGCTCGTGCACGGTGCTGCCGCTCTTCGCGGGCATATACCGGATGGGCGCGGGGCTGGGGCCAGCCACGGCGTTTCTCTATTCCGGGCCCGCCATCAACGTCCTTGCTATCGTTCTCACGGCCCGCGTACTGGGGCTGGAGTTGGGCGTTGCACGAGCCGTGGGGGCCATCCTGTTCAGCGTGGTCGTTGGGTTGCTGATGCACCTGATCTTCCGCAAAGAAGAAGCCGAGAGGGCGAACGCGCAGACGGGCATGCCAGAGCCGCAGGTGAGCCGCCCCCTGTGGCAGAACGTGCTCTACTTCGCCTCCATGGTCGGCATCCTGGTCTTTGCCAACTGGGGCAAGCCGGATCAGACTGCCGGATTCTGGCACGCGGTCTACTCCGCCAAGTGGCTCATCACGGGCGGCTTTGCTGTCGCATTCGGCATGATTCTGTTCCTGTGGTTCGGGCTGAAGCTTTGGAAGGCCGCCGCCGCCGCCGTGCCGACGGCGCTCGTCGCGCTCCTTTTCCCCCACGCGCCGATGGTCCCGTTCGCCGTGGGCGTCGTCGGCTTGGTCGTCGTTACGGGCACCAGCGAGGGTGAGACGCGGGACTGGCTCGGTCAGACCTGGGGCTTCGCGAAGCAGATCCTGCCGCTCCTGTTCATCGGCGTGCTCGTCGCGGGTGCACTGCTCGGCCGCCCTGGCCATGAGGGCCTCATCCCCTCGCGCTGGGTCAGCTCCGCCGTCGGTGGCAACTCGCTCTGGGCGAACTTCTTCGCTTCCTTCGCGGGCGCGTTCATGTACTTCGCCACGCTCACCGAGGTGCCCATCTTGCAGGGCCTGCTGGGCGCGGGCATGGGCAAGGGCCCGGCGCTGGCGCTGTTGCTGGCTGGTCCGGCGCTCAGCCTGCCCAGCATGCTCGTGATCCGCAGCGTGATTGGCATGAAAAAGACGGTCGTTTACGTGTCGCTGGTGGTAATCATGGCCACCATCACGGGAATGGCTTACGGAGCCCTGTTCGCCTGAGAGAGCAGAGATGTCGCTGGTCACCACTTTCCCCACAGGCGCGGAGTTAGAGCGCGCGAAGGCGCTGCTGGCCGGATGCGGCCTCTCCTATCGGACGATCTCGCCGGCGCCCGGCTACGGCCTCGTTGGGGTTGCGGCCTTGGTGGTGGAGCCGGAAGCGCGGGGAGCCCTGGCTTCCGAGAGCGGGCGGGACCTCGCCTGCGCGGGATGGGTGGACTACCAGCCGGCGCAGATCGAGGTGCCGCAGTGGGAGCCACCCGCCTATGAGGAGGACCTGTTCGGGCGGGCGGCCATAATGGTGCTCGCGTCTTGCATAGCCGATCAGACCAAGATCCGCCTTGTCGCCCATATCTCCGGCGACCTGACGGCCGTGTTTCCGTACTTGAACGCCCAGATGCCGCAGGCCTGTTACAGCGCCCGCGGCCCGACGTTCACGTTCATGGATGGCTACCGAATGGTCACTGTCTACGCTCGGCGCATCGCCGTGGCGAAGGCGGATGAGATCGTGGACGCCTGGCGCGAGCTCGAAGCCATTCGGCGCAAGGCCAATGAGGTCTGGAGCCGGCGGACCGCCATTGAACCCAGCTACGAGATGCGGCAGAAGCCGCCGGCCCTTGAGATATTCAAACGGCTCCCGCAGACCAACTGCGGCCTCTGCGGGGAGACGACGTGCCTTGCCTTCGCCGTGAAGGTTCACGCCGGACATGCGCCGGTCTCGCTTTGCAGGCCGGCCTTTGAAGGAGATTATGGCGTCAACAGGGAACCGTTGCTTGAAATCTGCAGGGGCCTGGGAGTGTCCTTGTGAAATCAGGGCTGCCAGATGCCTGGGGCTCCTGACTCGGCGGGCATCCTGAAGGATTTGACAGGGAGGAAGGACGATGAAAAAGTTGCAGATTCTGGGCACAGGTTGCCCCAAGTGTAAGAAACTGGCGGAGCAAGCAGAGGCCGCCGCCAGAGAACTGGGCATTGAGTATGAGCTGGTGAAAGTGACTGACATCAACGAGATATTGAAGTTCGGCGTGATGATGACGCCCGCACTCGTCGTGGACGGCAAGGTGAAAGTTGCAGGCAAGGTGCCGGGCGTGGCGGACATCAAAAAGATGCTGGCGTAATGCGAATCGGCCGCATGGCCGTGCGGGCATCGCTGTGGGAAGTGCATGGCCGGATCTTCCAACCGTTTCTGAGGAGGGATTGCAATGAGACTGCGGCTTGCTGCGGTGATGCTTCTGTTCCTGATCGCGCCCGGTGTCACGGGCTGCAGTTATCTCCGGCACCGTGGTCAGGATGCGCTGGATATCTTTGACGTCGGCGTCCTGGTCAGCGACCACGTTCGGCCCGACTTCGCCCTGTTCGTAGACTTCTGGAACCTCTTCCCGCTCGGCTACGCCCACGTGGAGGGCAAGCTCATCGGGATTGGCCAGGGGCGCGCCGGCATCCAGGAGTTCCGGCATCTGGACAGCTGGGGAGTGCTCGCTTGGGGCGCGGAAGAGAGGGCCGTGGGTGATCTCGGTCCGGATTCGCGGACGCCTCCGCGTTATGACCAGGGGTTCGTGCGGCTCATTGCGGGCGCGGAAAGGGAGCCGCCCTTCCACCAGTATTTCGACTGCGACCGCACGTTCCACCTGGGGTGGATCGGGCTGCACTTGCGCATCAAGCTCGATGAGCTGGCTGATTTCGTGCTCGGCTGGGCCGGCCGGGACATCATGGGCGACGACGGGGCCGACGGTACGCACATCGCCCCTACAGAACAGGGTAATACCCTATGAGGAGAGGAACCGTGACACTGACAGCCAACTCGTGCTGCACTTGAGACAATGCCGTCACCTTGGCCTGCTCCGGTAAGCATCCTGAAAGGCTCGGAAGGGAGGAAGGACAACGAAGAAGCTGCAAGTTCTTGGCGCAGGTTGCCCGAAGTGCAGGAAACTGGCGGAGCAAGCGGAGGCCGCCGCCAGAGAACTGGGTGTTGAGTATGAGCTGGCGAAAGTGACTGACATCAACGAGATCCTGAAGTTCAGCGTGATGATGGCGCCCGCCTTGGCTGTCGACGGCGAGGTCAAGTTCGCGGGCAAGGTCGCCTCAGTCGGCGAGAGCAAGCGTGCCCTCGCATGACAGGGCGGGGCGTTATCACAACCAAAGGAGCAGACCAGCGTGAAACTCAAGGGAGTCGTGGAGGGTGTCCTCCTTGCGTTTGTCTGTGCCGGCCTCGTGTTCCTGTGGATCACAGAAGGCGGGAAGCGCTTCGGCTCGGACGCGGCCCCCAAAGCTGTAACGGGACTGCCGCAGGCAGCGCCCGAAGCCCCCGGCCCCACTGACGCCACCCGTCAGACGGCGTCCACCAAGATCATCGTCTATTATTTCCACGGCTCCGTGCGCTGCGCGACCTGCCTGAACATCGAGGACTACGCACGCGAGGCCGTCTTGACCGGCTTCCCAGACGCGATTGCCGCCGGACGGCTGGAGTGGCGCACCGTAGACGTGGACGAGGCGGAGAACCAGCACTTTGTGCAGGACTATAAACTGGCCACAAGGTCCCTGGTGGTCGTCGAGACGCGGGACGGGAAACAGACCGCCTGGAAGAACCTCTTTGCCATCTGGGACCTGGTGGACGACAGGCCATCTTTCACCTCCTATGTTCACGATGAGGTGCGCGCCTGGCTGGAGAACAGCTCATGAGTGAGTTCGTATTCGGCGCTGCGACAGCCCTTTGGCTCGGAATCCTGACCTCCCTGAGCCCTTGCCCCTTGGCTACTAACATAGCCGCAATCTCGTTTATCGGCCGGCGCGGGAGGATTGGACATCATGAATGACGATGCAACAGACGGAGGAAGGGGATGACCGAAAAGAGGAGTTGCTGTTGTTCGGTTGACACCGCTGTCACGCTTGCCTGCTCCGGCGGGTCGAACGTGGGCCAGATCACGAACGAGGTGGCCAAGCGCCTGTGTGCAGAAGGCCTGGCCAACTTCTTCTGCCTGGCTGGCGTGGGCGGTCATGTCAGCGGCATGGTCGCGTCGGTCAAGGGTTCGGACAAGGTGCTCGTGCTGGACGGCTGCCCGGTCGGGTGTGCTAAGAAGTGCATGGACGCGGCTGGCATCGCCGGCTACGAGTATCTGGTCGTGACCGACCTGGGGATCGAGAAAGAGAAGACGTTCGACTTGGCCGAGGCCGAGGTGGAGCGAGTCGCGGCCGAGGCGCGCGCCAAGCTGGGCGCTGCCGCGCCGAAAGCCGAAGGAGCCTGATGTGGGCAGGGAGCGCAAAGCGACCGTCACCTTGACGGAGCACGAGATCCAGTGGGTCGAGCAAGCGGTGCTGGACACCGACGCCGTGTCCGCGCTGGAGTTCCTGAGTGGATGGCTGAAGCCGCGGGTCGACGCGGTTCTGAACCGCCCTCACTGCAAGCCTGCCTTCGAGTTGGAGTTCGGCGAGGAATTGCGACCCGCCTGGCCGCCGGACGGGTCCTGATGGGATCGTGCTATGGAGCTGCCCTGCACCTGTGAAACAGGCGCCGGTGAGGCCGCTGCCTTGCTGCTGGCCTTTGGCGGCGTGTTGCTGGTCATCCGAGCATGGAGGAAAGGCATGTCAGGCACTGAGGCAGGAGACGGTGAGGAGAGGGCCCCAAGGAGCCCGTTCGAGGGCAGTCGCAGCGCCGAGGGCCCCGTGGCTTCATGTAGCTGTCGGTCGCTCTGGAGAATGGGCGTCGTCATTCTCCTGGCCGTCGTCATAGTTGCCGTCATAGTCGCCAAGAAGCGGCCGCAATTGCCCGCCACCCCCTCGACCGGCGGCGCGGCTTCCGCGATCGGCCTTCCGCGGTTCATTGAGATCGGGTCGGTCTCCTGCATCCCGTGCAAGATGATGGCTCCCATTCTCGATGAACTGCGCAAGGACTACGCCGGAAGGCTTCAGGTTGACTTCAGCGACGTGAACAAGGACCGAGATGCAGTGACCAAGTTCAGCATTCGCGTGATTCCCACCCAGGTGTTCCTCGACGCTTCAGGCAAGGAACTCTTCCGCCACGAAGGATTCTTCCCCAAGCAGGAGATACTGGCGAAGTGGAAAGAACTGGGCATTGACCTGAAGGCAGATGAGCCCGCCGTGTTCGAGCGCCTGGAGGCCGCCCAACCGGACCGCCGGCCGAAGGATGCGGTCTGCTACATGTGCGACGGCGACATCGACCAGAGGACGCTCGTCGTCGTCCGGACGGACAAGGGCGACGTCCGCCTCTGCTCCCCGCACTGCTACTTCATCATGTACTCGTGCCTGACGGAGGACACGACAGGCTTTCAACAGAAGGTCGCCGTCACCGACTATGCCACGGGCGCGCCGGTCCCCGCTGCCGATGCCGTCTATGTGGAGGGCCTGGACGCGCAGAGCGGGCGGCCGTGGATCAGGGCGTTCGCGGAGAGCGCCGCAGCCGAGGATACGCGGCAGGCCTCGGGCGGCAGCATCTTGAGCCATGGCGTGCTCCAGGAGCAGGAACTCTCGAACCGCTGCGGGTTCTGCGACCGCGCCTGCTACCCGCAGGATGCGGCCGAGGTCATCGCCGGCGGCATCCACGCCCTGGGCTGCTGCAGCCACTGTGCTTTGGGCGTGGCGGCGCGCACGGGCCTGGACATCGAGGTGCACCAGCCGGACGGCCTTACTGGCGAGATGGTGGTCGTCAAGACCATGGGCGGCCGCGTGGCCTCGCTTGAGCCGAGGTCGGCGGTTGCCTGGTTCGGCCTGCGGCAGACGCCCGATGGCCAGTGGGCTTCGGCTGGATGCTTCCACCAGGGCTTCTTCGTCAACGAGCAGAACCTGCGGACTTGGGTCGAGCAGCATCCTCTGGAGACCGGCAGGATGATCTCGATCCAGCAGGTTCTTGCAGACAAGATGAAGCTGACGCCGCAGCAGATCATGAAGGCGTGCAAGATCGGCGAATGCGCACCGAAATAAAGGCCGTTTCGTCGTCGGCGCCAGCAGACCAGTGGCAGGGCGCCAGGAGCGCGGGAACGGAGGACGGCATGGCAACTCGCGATGCGTGCGGCAGGATGGCTCTTGTGGTCGTGCTTGGAGTGATTGCGGCGGCCGGTCAGGGCTGCAGCTACCTGCGCGACCGGGGGGACGACGCGGCCCAGATGTTCGATTTCGGACTTACGTTCTCGAAGAAGCCCCAGTTCTCTGCCTACATGAACTGCCCCGTCATCGCGCCCCTCGGCTACGGCAAGGTGGACGGCTACTTCGTCGGCATGGGCGGCGGCAAGGTGGGCGCCATGAAGCACCATCAGGAGAGCAGCGGGCTGCTGGTCTGGGGTCGGGAAGAAGTCTCTTGGGATAGCTTCGACCCAGAACAGGCGGACACGCTGAGCGTGCAAGGGGTGGGCTTGCTCGGCCTGGCCGAGAGCCAGGAGGGCGAGAAAACGTATACCCCCGCCTGCATCCACTACCTGCACCTGGGCTGGATCGGAATCGCCGCAAACGTCAGGTGGCTGGAGATACCCGACTTCTTCCTCGGCCTATTCCTGCTGGACCCCATGGGAGATGACGGGGAGAACGGCGGGTGGTGGTTCTGGTAGAGGCGCAACGCCTAGGAGGGCCCGGCGGTGCCCGCAGCTTGTCGGCCCATGGGAAGGAATCCAGTTCCCGCAGTGTCTCAGGTGTCCGCAGGAAAGGAGTAGTGAGCCGATGGCGAACCGACTCGTGATGATGGCCTTCTGCGTGTCTCTCCTCCTGGCTACGGCCTTCGCGGCCGAGGAGCAGCCTGTCCGGCCCGCCGTGGAGGCCGCCTATCCCGGACTGGTCACAGGCGTGTTGTCGTCAGCGACCGTCGGCGAACTTCCCGATGGCGTGCTCGTGGACTTGGGCGGCAAGCAGATTAACCAGCAGCAGCTTGACGCCATCCTGGCCAAGGCGCCCGCCAAGCTCAAGCAGGAGTTGGCGAGGAACTCCCTCTTCTTGGCCCAGGACGTGGCAACCCCGGAACTGCTGCTGCGTGCTGCCCGGGAGTGGGCGGCCGCCGAGCAGAAGGACATCGAGGGCAAGGCCGAGCCGGACATCATTAGCGATTACCTCCAGAGCGTCGTCGCGCACGTCTCCGTGAGCGACGCGGAAGTCCGCGAGTTCTACGACGGCAACAAGGAGATGTTCGGGGGTGCGAAGTTGGGCGATGTCAAGGAGACCCTGGGGCAATACCTGAGGAAGACGAAACGCCAGGAGAAGGTCGACCGGCACGTCGCCGGTCTTGGCGGGAAGTACGGCGTCGTCATCTCGGCGTCTTGGCTGGCGGCCCAGGCCCCCCTGGCCAGGGACAATCCGGTGGACAAGGCGCGCGCCAGCGGGAAGCCCACCATGGTTGACTTCGGCGCAACCGGCTGCACGCCGTGCGAGATGATGGCGCCGATCCTGAAGACGCTCGAGGCGAAGTACGCCGCAAAGGCGAACGTCTTCTTCGTCCACGTGGGTGAGAACCAGGTGCTGGCGGCCCGGTACGGCGTCCGCACTATTCCGCTCCAGGTCTTCTTCGACAAGGAGGGCAGGGAGGTGTCCCGGCACACGGGCTTCTTTCCTCAGGATAAGATCGAGGAGAAGCTCGCCCAGATGGGGGTGAAGTGACAATGGAACAGCTCTTCACGGCACTGACGCGCGCCCTGGAAGGCGCGCCTGCCGTGGCGCTCGCGGCCGCCCTCGTGTGGGGAGTGCTCAGCATCTTGCTCAGTCCCTGCCACCTGGCGAGCATACCGCTCATCGTCGGTTTCATCGACGAGCAGGGCCGCATCTCGACACGGAGGGCGTTCGTCATCTCCACCCTCTTCGCCGTCGGCATCCTGATCACCATCGCCGCCATCGGCGCGGCCACGGCGGCCGCCGGGCGCATGATGGGCGATGTGGGAAAGTGGGGCAACTACTTCGTCGCCATCATCTTCTTCGTCGTCGGGCTGCACCTGCTGGATGTCATCCCCATGCCCTGGTCGGGACCCGGGAACGTAGGCATGAAACGCAAAGGTATGCTGGCGGCCCTCATCCTTGGCCTAGTCTTCGGCATCGCGCTGGGGCCCTGCACGTTCGCCTACATGGCACCCATGCTCGGCGTGGCTTTCCGCACGGGGGGCACGGATCCGTTGTTCGGGGCTGTCTTGCTCGCCCTCTACGGCGTCGGCCACTGCTCAGTGATCGTGGCGGCTGGCACCTCGACCGAGTTGGTGCAGCGCTACCTGAACTGGAACGAGCGGTCGAAGGGCGCCGTGGTCTTGAAGAGGGCCTGTGGCGGCCTCGTCATGCTGGGAGGGCTCTACCTCCTCTGGACCGCCTGACGGCGGCGCCGGACGCGGGGAGCACTTGACAGGTTGTGCTCTGTGCGCTATATTTTGTTATATGGCGAAACATCAAAATATCCGGCCTGAGGAGGTGGTCGGCGTGGCCCGGGCGCTGGCCGACCTGACGCGGCTGCGCGTCCTGCACGCGCTGCGCAAGAGCGAGCTGTGCGTCTGCCAGATCACCGAACTCGCCGGCCTGGCACCCTCGACGGTCTCGCGGCACATGTCGCTCTTGAGCAGTGCCGGCCTAGTCACCAGTCGCAAGGACGGCCGCTGGGTCTATTACCGGCTGCCGCAGAAGCCGCAGACGCAGGCCGCGGCCGCCCTGGACTGGGCGCTGGAGGCCTTCGGCGCCACGGAACAGGCCGGGCGCGACGAGCAGGAACTCAGGCAGATCATGCAATGCGATCCGGAGCAGCTATGCCGAAGGCAAAGAAGAAGTTGAGGGTCCTGTTCCTCTGCACCGCCAATTCCTGCCGTAGCCAGATAGCCGAGGGTTGGGCGCGTCATCTGATAGCCGGCGCGGTTGAGCCGTATTCCGCAGGCACCCGCCCGGGCACGCTCGATCCGCGGGCGGTCCGGGTGATGGCCGAAGCCGGCATAGACATCTCCGGCCGGCGCGCCAAGGGCATGGACGAGTTCAAGGACGTGGCGTTCGACTACGTGGTGACCCTCTGCGACCCCGCTGCGGAGCAGTGCCCGCGCTTCCCCGGGCGGACGAAGGTCGTCCATCGAAGCTTCGAAGACCCGCCGCGGCTGGCCCGCGACGCTAAGAGCGAGGAAGAGGCGCTCACCCATTACCGTCGAATCCGGGACGAGATACGAGACTTCGTCTCAAGGCTTCCAGAGGGCCTTCCGAGGGCTCAGGAAGGCAGGAGGTCCTGATGACTGCCGGCATAGCCAAAAGGCTGTCGCTCCTCGACAGGCTGCTGACGCTTTGGATCTTCGCGGCCATGGCCGCCGGTGTCGGCGCAGGCTACTTCCAGCCGGCCATCGTTGGATTCTGGAACAGGTTCCAGTACGGGACCACGAACATCCCCATCGCCATCGGGTTAATCCTTATGATGTATCCGCCGCTTGCGAAGGTGAAATACGAGGAGCTGGGGAAGGTCTTCCGAAACTACAAGGTTCTCGCCCTGTCGCTGGTCCAGAACTGGCTGATCGGCCCAGTCCTCATGTTCCTGCTGGCGATCCTCTTCCTCAGGGACCACCCGGACTACATGATGGGCCTCATCATGATCGGTCTGGCGCGCTGCATTGCCATGGTCATCGTCTGGAACGAGCTGGCCGAAGGCGACACCGAGTACGCCGCCGGCCTCGTGGCCTTCAACTCCATCTTCCAGGTCCTCTTCTTCTCGATCTACGCCTACGTGTTCGTGACGCTCCTGCCGCCGCTCTTGGGCCTGACAGGGGCGGCCGTGAACGTCACGATCTCCCAGATCGCCAAGAGCGTCTTCGTCTACCTGGGCGTTCCGTTCCTCGCTGGGATCGCAACGCGCTTCGCCTTGATCAGCCTCAAGGGCAAGGAGTGGTACCAGGCCTCGTTCATACCCAGGATCAGCCCGGTCACGTTCATCGCGCTTCTGTTCACGATCTTCGTCATGTTCAGCCTCAAAGGCGAGTTCATCGTCCGGCTTCCGCTGGACGTGCTGAGGATCGCCGTGCCGCTGTTGATCTACTTCGTAGTCATGTTCCTGGCGACTTTCTACATGAGTGCTAAGGCCGGCGCGAACTACGCTCAGTCGGCGACGCTCTCCTTCACGGCCGCGTCCAACAATTTCGAGCTTGCGATCGCCGTGGCCGTGGCGGTTTTCGGCATCAACTCCGGGCAGGCCTTCGCCGCCGTCATCGGCCCGCTCGTCGAAGTGCCGGTTCTGATCAGCCTCGTCAACGTCTCGTTGTGGTTCCGCAAGAAGTACTTCCTGCCGGCAACCGCTCCGGCTATTAGATAATAGGGTAGGCGTCGCGCCCGACATGGGCGCGCAGGCGTCTTGCCCCGCAGACAGGCAACTGGTCGGCCTCTCAACGAGTCAGGTGGACCTCAATGGGGCCAAAGGAGACTCAAATGCGTTGCTGTGAAGATTCGGACAAGGGCGAACGTGTTCGTGAGACTGTGCGCGAAGGCTATGCGAAGATCGCGGCCGCCGCAGTCGCCGACGGCTCCGCCGGCGCCGACTCCGGTTCCGGAGACGCCGACTCCTGCTGCCGGCCGTCTTCATCCTGCTGCAGCTCGTCGCCCGACGCACGAGCGAAGGATGTCGGCTACTCCGACGCCGAGCTGGCCGTGCTGCCCCAGGGCGCCAACATGGGCCTCTCGTGCGGTAATCCCACAGCGATCGCCTCACTGAGCCCGGGCGAGGTCGTCCTGGACCTCGGCAGCGGCGGCGGTCTCGACGTCTTCATCGCCGCGGCGAAGGTGGGGCCGTCCGGGCGCGCCATCGGCGTGGACATGACCCCGGAGATGGTAAGCAAGGCCCGCCGCAATGCCACAGCTTTCCGGGACACCACTGGCCTCGACAACGTGGAGTTCCGCCTCGGCGAGATCGAGCACCTGCCCGTGGCTGACGCCAGCGTGGACGTCGTCATCTCCAACTGCGTCATAAACCTTTCGCCCGATAAGCCGCAGGTCTGGCGCGAGGTGGCGCGCGTGCTCAAGCCCGGCGGGCGCGTCGCCGTCTCCGACCTGGCCCTGCTCCAGCCCTTGCCTCCGGCATTGCGCGAATCGGCCGACGCCCTTGTCGGGTGCATAGCCGGCGCGGCCCTCATCAGCGAAACGCAGGCAATGATCAGCGCCGCGGGTCTGGTTGACGTCGAGCTTTTAACGCGGCCCGATATCGTGGACGCGATGACGGGCAACGGGGACGGGGCGTCCGCGTCTGTGTGGGGGAGCCTGCCCGCTGGGTGCAAACCGAGCGACTACGTGACCAGCCTCTACGTGTCGGCGCGCAAGCCGGTCTGAGGCGGCCGCCTTTTCTTCCCTTGTGGCACAGCCGCCCCCGGCTGTGGTCGCTCATCTACGAAAAGCGCCGCCGTGCTCCCTCTGCACGACGGCGCTTCTTACTATCTCGGCCCAGCCTCTTCGGCTTTAGGCCTTCACGACGTTCGCGGCCCGCAGGCCCTTGGGGCCTTGCTCGACTTCGTACTCGACGACGTCGTTCTCAGCCAGGCTCTTGAAGCCCGCACCGTTGATGGAGCTGTGATGGACGAACACGTCCTTGCTGCCATCGTCCGGCGTGATGAACCCGAAGCCCTTTTGGTCGCTGAACCACTTAACCTTACCCTTAGCCATTAAGACACCTCTTCCGAACAAACATTTGCCGCTCTGAGCAGACGCACCATTGCACGTCTTAACGCCCAAGCCGCGAAAGCCGCTCCGTTGTGACGCTTACTGAAAAGCACCCGCGGTGCAAAGCGTCGTTCGGAACTACGGGAGAGCGCTGCCAAGTGCAATTCGGTGCCCGAGGCGAGGGAAGCCAAGAGGCAGGAAAGAGCACGTGCAAACGCAGCACCGGAAGGGCAAGTCCGCCTTCGGCGGACACGTTATCCGTCGCGAGCTGAAAGGGTCCGCAACGGACCGGCCCCAACGGGCCAACACTAACTCACATAGTCGCTGAACGACCCCCAAACCGCTCGCACGGCCGACATGACCGCGCCGCTCCGTAGAGCGTTCGAGCGCATCTTTCTACGGACAGTATACGCTATCCGCCGCCTCAGCACAAGTACAATCTCCTGACATAATCACGGAACCCCGCCGACCGGTTTGCTGGCCCCCCGGCCGTAGGGGCATCCGCCTTACGGCGAATGCCCCTACCCGAGCCTTTGGCTAGGCGGCGTTCCTCTGTGGCCTGTGTGTTGGCAACCGTCTTACCTTCCGCCAAGACTCAAATCCCCGCCTTAAGCTGAGCAAGGCGTCATTCCGAGTCCGCCGCTGAGTGGACGAGGAATCTCTGATTTGCGCCGCGGCCCCTCGTCCGGACTCGTGGCTGTTTTGTTGCGGACGCGCCGAATCTGCGCCTCTCCGCTGGCGCCCATTGCTGCAGCACTGATCGCCTGTGCCGCCCATTGGGCGATGACCAGCAGCACCGCAGGCCGAGGGCGACACGGAAATGAGAGGAGGATATCCTCAGTCTCCCGCCGTCGCGAAGGTCAGCAACAAGCCGCCGGCCGTCGCCCTCCTGGATTGCCAGCCCCGATCCTCGAGGCAAATGGAAGGTAGCGGAGCGAGGTCCTTGGCAGAGCACAAGGATCGCTGCATCTATGGGCGTCAAGAGGCTAACGCTAAGCATCACCGGCGCGCGATAGGGCGTCTGGTGGATGCGTTTGTTGGGCAATCTGTTTTTTGATGCTGATCTCTTCCGGACAACCTGGGTTATCTGTCTTGCTTCTCCGGTAGACCGTGAAGCCCCGTCTGAAGTAGAACTCGCGAGTTGCTTCGTACGGCTTGTAGTCCACGCTGTTACCCAGGGTGTGCGTTGCGATTTCGGTCAAGTTGTTGTGTCTTCCGAACTCCTCGGCGGCGGCGAGGAGTCGGCTACCGATTCCTTTCTTCTGATACTCCGGTTTGACCCCCAGCCATCCGATATTGAGCCTGCCTTCGGCGAAGAAGAGCGTGATGAATCCGACAATCTCCCCTTGCGACAGTGCGACGAACCCATTCTGATGCCGGATGTCAGCGGGAATTGCTCGTCCGCGAGCGTCTTCATCGAACCAGTCAGGTAATGCCTCTGCCACAGCAAGAATGCCGGTATAGTCCCGACCTTCAATTGGTCGCGTTTCGATCATCATCTTTCTTGCCCAACGCCGTGCTTCAGCGGCCGCGCCGAGCGCAAGAGAGGTGCGGTCCGCTGCAAGCGCTGGTTAGGCCCGTTCGTGGAGGACGGCTTGCAGGTGCTTCTTGAGGCCGTCTTCGAGATTCTCCTTCCCATGAATCGTGTCTTCGTAGAAGAGGGTTCTGAATGGCGACACATCGAACGGGAGTTCAGTCGACTTCTGGGCAATGAGGATTGTTGGTTTGTTGAGGGCGTGCGCGTAGCCGACTTCGTAGTACACGTTCGGGTTCCTTGATGAGATCTCGGCGATCACCACCTTGGACTGGACGATCTTGCGGATTACATCGGCGAGAATGATGCCAGGGCCGAAGTCTTCGTCCGCGCGGATGACGTCTAGGTCGACCTCTTTGCAGATGCGCTTGATGACGTCGGCGTACAACTCGTTGTATGGCGAGCTGAAGGGCATCACGACGAAGGCGGCTGGTTTCGTAGACGAGACGACGAAGTCAGAGATCGTGATTCGGTTCCGTGACATGCACCAGACGCCGACCTGAGTCTCGGGCAGGCTGTACGGGAGGTCGACCGAAGTAACATCGACGCCATCGACGGACAGGGAGACTGTCGACCCGCGGACGCGAGCAGCCACCTGGTACTTCCGATGGGCCTTCAGGTTTACCCTGTCGCCAAACTGCTTGTGGTAGGTCCAGTTCTTTGAGTCGAAGTGGCGAATATTGAACATGTTGTAACCGCCGCCGAGTCCGGCCGTTACGAAGAAGCCGCTTGCAGGATCGTAGAAAAGAAGAAGCTCGCAGGCGGTTCGATCGTCCATCTCAGCGAACTGGACTGTCGCCGATACGACACCGCCGGCGAAGCGCTGGCAGAACAGGGCGCTTCCCAATGAAGCCACTTTCTGCACTTCTTGTTCGGTCTTGAAATCCACTTCCTTCCCGAGGAAGAGGAGGTTGCCGCCCTTCTCGTCGAACTCGCCCATGAGTGACAGCCAGTTTCTCTTCATGGCGAACCTCCCGGTTGAGAATAACGCGCCTAACATTGATTGGACAGACTGTATAAAACGATCAAGGCAGACTGTCCGCCTCTGCCCAAACCGTGGAGCATCCGACTGCCCTTTGCTCCAACTCATTACGCCGTCGCATGTTGCGCCCCCTGATCCGTTCTCTCGGTTCCGTCTTATACAGACTGTATAAGACAGTTCACGGGCCATCGATTGGACTCCGCACGCTTGTTCAGCATATGGGTGCAGATCATCGTCGTTTTCACGCCTCTGCGGCCAACAAACTGTTGTGCTGCCCGGATGTCGTAACCGTCCCAGCAGATGCGTCGCGAAGAAATGCCGCAAGGCCTGGCGCGCCTTGGGATTCCTCTCTCCGCAAAGCGACCTTCGCGGGCAGAGCCTCATGTATCGGGATCCCGACCGCCGGCATTCCTCACATCGCACTCACTCCCAGGGCCATCTAACCTAATCACCTGTTACCGTATTATACTGTGCCACTCACCACTTTCAATACTTTTCTCGCTGGCTGTGCCCCTGGACTGCCGGTCGGCCTTTACTCGCGGCCCTTCGTTGTTCTCCATCTGCCTCATCAGCGTGCACCAGCGCAGATCAGTGGCTAATGCCAGTTTTGCCTTCCTTGCTGTAGATTCTGCGTCGGCTGCAGTTCCGTCTTGCCCCTTGATGCGCCGTGGTGCGCCCCCATCCGTCCGTCGGGCGGCCGGGCTTGGTGCTGGGCCTGGTTTGTCGTTTGTTCCCATCGGTCGTCATCCGTCTTCATCCGTGTCCAGCCCTTTTCGTGCTGTAAGGAGCGTTCCAACAGCCAGTTGCGCCGCACGAGAGCCCGCCCTGAGCCTCCGTCCGACCAGGCGGACGTGCCGAAGTGTGGTCACAACCCTCCGGGGTCCGTTCTCCGTGGGCTCCGTGTCGCGCCGTCGCCAAAGCGGCTATGGCGCGTCGGCGACTCAGTCGTAGTAATTTTTACTATTCGCAGCTTGAAGGGCCAAATGTGCCCAAAACGGAATCTTCGGATTCTAAGGTCTTTTCGGGCCGAATGGTCACGAGCGTTCAGAATGCGACGGATGTGCACAGAAATGCGACAGATGGGTATGGTGGGGGCGTACACACGCTAACTGTCGTGCGGAGGTCTCGTCTTCAGCCTTCACTGGCCCCGCACTATCCGTTGTAGGGGGCCAGCGCCGCACAACAGTCGTCACCTTTACTCCGGCAGGTTCCTTTCACGTTGCGTGCAATGCTCTTGCCCAGGCCCTGCATCCGGCCAGGGCCAAAGTCCGGCCGCTATGAGATCACGCCGCGCTTCCTCCATCCCTTCCGCAAGCCACGCCATATAGGTCACGTGCTGCCAAAACCGCTTGCGCCACTCAGACTCGCTCTCCCCCTGGCCAGCCCCGAAATAGGCCTGGCCGGCGATTTGGCAGGCTCGGAGGTCAAACCCGGCCTCAACCACGCGGCTCATGGCCTGATGCCGGCCCTCGCGCTCTTGTGGGCTTTCCTGAGCCAATCTACACCCCTCCTTACCTTGCCGTCGCCAGGTTCTTGATTCGTTGGCTCTGCGCGGCCTGTTCCTTCCACATTTGTTGAACCGACTGCCACAGGGCGGCGACGTTATCATCCAGCACGCCAATGTCGCCGATGATCTTCCACAAGAGACTCTCCAACGTCTGCCGCAACTTGGCGACGTTGGCACCGACCTGCGCGGCTTGTTGCTGGTAGCCAGCTCTCTCAAGCGCCTGCTGGACCGCCTGGCCGCGTTGGATCGCTTCGTTGAGAACCCCGACCTGGCGCACGTCCGCCGGCGCCGCCTTCTCCATAGCATCGAGCGGGATCCCGAATTCCGGACCGGCCTTGTGCGTTGTGCCAGGCGCCTCTGGCAGGGCAGTCTCCGCCGCGCCGGCTGCCGCGCCGCCAAGTTGCCCAGCCGCCGCATTGAGACCTGCTGCCGCATTCGCCGCAGCCTGTTCAAGCGCCCCGAGGTTCGCGGCAGCCGCGTCGGCCTTCGCGCTGAGGTCGCCGATGCCTTTCTGTGCGGCGCCTGCGAGCGCGCCCCCTGCGCCAAGTGCCCCTCCGCCCAGCAACAGCCCCATCGCCTCGCGCGCCCCTGGCGCGCCTGTCAGCGTCTCAAAGACGCTCGGGGGTTTCGCCTTGGTCAGGTAGTCGAGCGCCGTCGCGGGCGGCGCCTTCGCCCACTCCGCGCCAGGATGTTCCTTCTCGAAGGTTGCCTTGGCGACAGCGTTCAACGCCATGCCTTGCGCTTCATTGGCGACATTCGCCAGGGCGCCCGCTATGGTCCCCAGAGCGGCCTGGACCGCATCTGTAATTCCCTTCCCCATCCACTGCCAAAGTTCCGCCAGGAGAACCTTCGCCTCGGCAACCGCATATCTAATCGCCGCCAAGAGCATCTCGCCCAGGGCAGGCATACCCTCTTGCCATGCCTGCTTGAGGCCGGCGACGATGTTCGACCACTTGAACTCCCGCGTTGAGAGCCAATCAAGGGCGTGCTCTAAACCGCCAATCGCGTCCGTGGCCAGCCGGCCGATCTCGTCTGCGAGCTTCTTGATCGCCGGCGAGTCCCGCAGATGATCAAGCCATTCGTTGAGCCGCGCGAAGGCGGGAATGATTGCGCGCGTGAGCGGTTCGCTCACGGTTTCGAGCAACTCGCCGATCTCCTGCCAGAGCTTCTTCATGGGCGAGAGTCGCGCGTCTTCCTGGGCCAGGCCGCCGAACTTCGCCCGCAGCGCGCCCGCGAGCTGGTCTACCGTGCGTATCTTCTCAATCGTCGCGGCGTCGAAACCCATCTCTCGCAAGGCGAACTTGAGGCGGCCCATGTTCACTTCGCCTTCCGGCCCGCCGGCCGTGGCGAGTTTCAGGAAGAGATCCGCGACCTGTTCGAGCGGCATGCGGGCGCCGACTGCCGCGTCCGCGATATCCCCCAGTAAACGCTCTGGGGCTTTGAGGTCCGCGCGGGCCAGCACGGTGAGCGCCCCCGCCAACTCTTCCTGCGAGAAGGCGGTCTTTCCGAACTGCCTTTCGATCTCCGCCCAGGCCGCCGCGAAGCCACCTCCAAGGCGGCGCGCCAGGATTGCCTTCAGCTCCATCTCTTTCAGGTTCTCACCGACGCCCTTGACCAGGGCGACGCCGATTGCCGCGCCCACGCCGAGGCCGATCTTAGCGACCGTGCCGACGACCTTTCCCATGATGTCCGCGACCTTGCCCACTAAGGCGGCGAAGGCGTTGAGAATTCCGCCCACAATATTCGCCACGATCCCCACGAGTCCCTGGAGGATGTTCGCGGCCGTGCCGACGACGGACGAGAAGATCCCGCCGATGCCGGGGATGATGGAGGCGAAGGAGCTGAGGATCCGGGCCGGGACGAGGGCCAGCGAAGTCGCACCCTTGATCACGTCCGAGAGCATCCCGCCGATCCCGCCAGGGCGGGTCGCCAAGGCCTCTGTAATCCTGCCACCAATCCCGCCTCCAAAGGTCTTGGCGAAGTCGCCGAAAGCGCCGCCTTTCTTGCCGAGGGCGTCCAGTTCCTTGCCGAGGTCCCGGATCCCCTTCGCGGCGTTCCCCTTGAGGTCTACAAAGATTGCGTACTTGAGATCCTTACCCATCAGTTCATTATCTCCCTAACCGCCGTCATCACCTGCTCAACGGTTATCGCCCGCATGCAGCCGTCTCCTGAGTAGCAACGTTTCCACCTGTCTGTCCCGCAACAGGGTCGGCAATCCACGGTGCTGGCAATCACGCGGACACGTTCCCCCAACGGCTTCCACACGAGCTCATTCGTCGGCCCGAACAAGACGACGGTGTTCGCGCCAACCGCCCCCGCCACGTGTGCCGGCCCGGAATCGTTGGTTATGAAAATCTCGGCCCGCAACGCGAGAAAGGCGAGCTGAGGGACCGTGTAATGGCCCACCAGATACAAGAATTCAGGCGGCCAGCCATCAGGGTTAAAGTGGCCGCCCTCCGTAGGCCCGCCAACCAAACCCACCTGCCAGCCATGCCGTACAAGCTCGCATGCCAGTTGCGGATACCGCGGCCAGCGCTTCCGCGCCCAAATGCCCGATGAACAGGTATCCGAAATCAACGCGACGGGACCGCGCCCGCTGAACGGCCAGGGCACGGCCTCCATATCGCAGTACGGCCGGGGCATTGGGCCTTTGAAGCCCAAGTCCCGTGCCAACCTCATATGAGTCTCCGCCATCGGCGGGCCGTCGTCATACGGATGGCACTCCAAGATCCATGCCCCCTCAACCCTCGACCGTGCTGCGTCGAAGTGCTGCGGCAGCGTGCCAAAAACCCAAGGCCAATGAGCCAGGGCTTGAAGGCCAGGCGAGGGAGCGACAATCTCGATCCGTTTCTCCGGAAAGAGGCTGTGAATGGCCTTTGCCAAGGGCGTGACCAAGATCGTGTCCCCAAGGCCGTCGCCCCGCCGGTTCGTGATGACGAACCGCGTGGCCTCCTGCGGCGTACGCGGCCCAGAGGGGGCGGCAGGCGGAGGGGCCGGAGGCGGCCGTGCTGCTATGGCCGCCACAGGCGGCGCCGCCTCCCGCCCCTTCTCGCGGTGCATTCTTCGAACCTGGGCCGGTGTGAATGCCATTTCTGTCTTAGTTCCCTTTCGCCGCCTTTTCCGCCTCGTCCCTGGGGTCCCGCATTAACGGCCCGAAGTGCTCCTCGATTTTCAGTAAGAGACTCACGTAGTTATTCACGATCTCGATGGGCCAGTGGACGACCTGAAAAATCTCGGGAGAGCTGTCCGCATCGGCCATGGACTCCAAACAGTCGCGAGCCGTGCCGAGTTCGAAATCTATGTCCATCCAAGACCAAACGGAGTCTATCCTGCTTTTCAACTCCTCCAGGGTGAGCACGTCAATACCCTTCACGACCTTCGCTTGATTTGCCATTTTCCGTCCTCCCATTTTTACTACCAAAGGTGCGAGAAGAAAGTGGGGCGGCCGAAATGGCGACCGCCCCGTCCGACAATGACGCTTGCTGACTGCTGGCCGTTGGAGGACGGCCTGCGGAGCCACGGTCCCTGTCGTGGATGCCAGGGTTTCCGCCCTGCGCCAAGCCCGCTCACCGTGGTAGTGATCGCTCCGCGCCACAATTACCTCGTTAGTGCAGAAGTTGCGGTTTTGCCAACGATCCGGGGAGGGGCGCCGGGGCCGGCGAGACCGGTTCCGGCCCCTGCGCTATGGCCGACGGAATGGCCGTCGGCGTCTCACCGGCCGGCGCGGGGGGGACCGTCGAAGGCGGTAACGACGGTTCCTTTCCTGCGTCGGGTCCTACAGTGGCGGTGTCGCCCGCCGCGGCCGTTGCGAGTTCCGATGCACACGCCCGCAGCCTCTCCAACAACTCCACGTGCTCGCCAGGCTGGCACGCGAGACGGTCGGCCATGCCGATCATGTCCCGCGCCAGGTTGACCCGCTCTCGCCGGGCCAGGTCCGGCACAACAGTCGGATCCGCTTTCAAGGATCTGATGTAGACGACCGACGCAGGACTCCAACAAAAACCCAGCTCGAAGGGGAGGGCCTCTTGGAGTGACGAGGCGCCGTGAGCCCACCAGGATCCCACGCCCCTGCCAAACGGAATGTTCTCCGAGGGTCCTTTGGCCGGGTTCTCAATGGCGTGTTGAAAGTGTCTGGGCAATGTGGTCAACGGTTCCGACCAGCGGAAGTTGTCCGGCGTCGGCTGAACCCCCAGGAAGAACCTGAGTTGCTGTGGCAGGTCCCCGAACTCCAACACTTTGAAGGTTTCGAACTTCCCGATTACCTGCTCGAAATCGCTCCGGTCACACCAGTCCTCGAAGTCGCAAAACTCCATGACCTGAAATCCGTCCAGGATTTCAAACCCTGGCGTGATCGGCGCACCGTCAACCTCCATCCTAAGACTAAGGCCGGCGCCCTGAAGGAAGCGGCGCACCAATCCTCTGCTCAGATAGGCGCCGCCCGGTCTAATGAACAGGAGTTCGGCGTCATGCCGTTCCTCCGCGGCTTCGCGGCTGATTGCGGCCTGAACCGCGGCTTCCCTGGCTCGTCCCTCTGCAACCCTTCGCTCACGCCATTCCCGCTTGAGTGCCTCTTTGCTCACAATTCTTTAACCTCCTATAAAGGCTGATTCGGGGCCTCTAAACTGCCCGCGTTGTCCATGTTCCGGCCTCGGAACCGGGCTTCTCGGCTCAAACGGAGCAAAGCCAGGCGGCGGTCCTCGACGTCGCGTCGTTCGAGGGCCTCGACGACAAGACTAAAATCCCACAACGCTGCACCAAGGCCGCACCATCGCGCACGCATGAGCTCTTTGCAGGGCCGGTTCATGACCTCTGCCAAGCGCCTGCACGCCCCCGTGAGGGAAACCCCGAGCGCCTGAGCCACGCTGTGCTCGCCATCACGGACGAGTTGCGCGGACGCCTCGTCCAGCGGCCGCCTCGGACCTGAGAACTCCCCGACCAGCTCTCGAAAGTCCCCCTCCGGCACGCGCTGGCTGCTCGGCCTATACCCGCGAAGGCTATGTTGACTGCGCAACAGGTCCAACTCAGCTTCCATCTGCCCTGCGCACCTCGATGATAAAGTCGCCGACAATGATCCGAACCAGCGCCCCAGAGGAAGCATTCCGTACGACCAACTCACCTGCGCCTCCGCCGGCCAGTTTGGGTCTCTCCGGTTTGCCCCTGGTGAGTGTCCTCTGTGCCGGCCCGGTAGACCCCGGCTTCCGCCACGCCAGTAATTGTTTAAGGCTGGCCCGCGTCACGCCAATTTCCTTGTGGCCGTTTCCTCCAAGGCGCCGACCTGTGAGCGCCCGGCAGAGATCACCGCGCGCGACGACGCGATGGACCGTGGGCCGTTTACAGCCGAGCATGGCCGCCGCCTCCTCGTAGGTCAGGACGCGTCTTGCCGTTTGCTTAGCCTTCGGTTTCATCGTGGCGCACCTCCGTCAACCGCAGCCTTCGCGGCCAGGAGAGCCATGACAGCCTGCCGGAGCCGGGGCAACTCTACCGCCTGCTTTTTCGCGCTGCCCTTGCCCGTCAGCAGGCGATGTACCTTGTCCCGCTTGAACGCGCAGAGGGCGCCGACCTGGCCCTGTTTAAGGCCGTGCTGGTGAATGACGTCACGCAGCGTCTGAATGTCCGCGGCCAGGAGCATCTGCGCATCCACGGCCTGCGCCAGGCGCTGGGGCAAGGGCGCATCGCCAGGCGGAATAAGGCCCTTCGTGAGAAGGTCGCGCTCCTCAGCCTCGCGGCGGGTCCGGTCCTTCTGTATTTGCCGGGCGACTGCGGCCAGCTCGGGGAGCTGCAATCGCGGCCGGGTCAAGGCATCCGTGCGAGCCCTGTCCTGGCGGGCGCGCTCCGCTGCGGCGGCCTTCAGGCGCGCCGCAACCATGCGGTGAGCGCCTGTCGGGTCTATCGCCTCGGGCGGCGCCGTGCCAGCGACGGAGATCATGAGCGCCCTGAGATAAGTTTTCTGGTTGTCGAGGCGGCGTTCCGCGCGGAGGTTGGCCTCGGACCATCCCTTCCAGGTGGCACGCGGCTCGGGGGCAAGCGGTATGACGTGGCCCATTGGCGCGTACCCATAGGCGATGGGGTCGCCGTCCTCACCATACCGCACGGTCAAGGTGCAACCGACAAAGCACTCGAGGGGGTCGCCCCACCAAGTCTGTTTGCCGAAGTGCAGGCCGTCGTCATAGACGCGGAAGGTGCCTTCCTTCTGCAGGAGGAAGCTGAGCGCGGCCGGATCGGGACGCCAGAGGGCGCCGGGGTTGTCCCGATTATACGCCAGGTAGACTGAGAGGGCCGCGGCCTCGCGGGTCCCGACAATCCGCGTTGTATCCCATTCCTCCGCCCTCTTCGCCAAGACCTGCTCGTACTCATCCTCCGTGAGCACTTGTCCGGCCTTCTGTTGCGCCTGCAACCATTCCGGCCGGGCGCCGACTTTATGCCCGCAGAATCCCGGAAGCTCGCATTCCCACGATCCGAAGAACGCGCCGATCAGGCTCTCAGCGGCCTTCGCCCACGGGCGGCGCGGGAGTGTCGTCGTCAACTCGACGCCAAGCACTGCCCACGCGCCGGCCCGCTCGACTTCGGCGGGGAATCCGACCGGCCAGGATGTGTGCTTTCCCAAGTCGTCCTCACGAGGCGCGAGCAACTGCTCAGATTCGCCGTCGAGGTGGCGCAGAATGAACTCTTTGCCGCCGTCCCTCTGAAGGCGCTTCGGCAGGCCGAAAGCGGTGATCGCCCGAAGCAACATGTGGCAGACGCCGGCCGCTGTCGGAGTGTAGCCGACTCGGTAACCAACCAGGGCGCCGGTCGCCAGGTCGAAAGCGACGGTGATCCACAACCTACGCAGGTGGCCGCGTTCGTCAACGACGAAGACGTTGGACTTCACGTGGTCAATGGTCCAGACCGCGTTCGGCTCCGTGGGCAGGTCGCGCCGGACCTTCGGCGCGCAGTGCATGGTGAAGTAAGCCGGGCCTTTGCGGTAGAGGGCCTCCGCGATGGGAAGGACAACTGCTTTAATGAAGCGGCGGACCGTCGTGAGGTGGGGGCACATCTTCCCGTCGCCGGAGAAGAACGGAATCACGAGATCGTTGTAGATCGCGGCGATGCTGGCGTGCGGCCGGCGCAGGCGGGTCTCGATGATCTGACTTTGAAGGTCAGGTGGGATGCACTTTGTGGCGCCGCGTCCGGTGCGCCAGGCGGGGACGAGCTCGGGCAGCTTCTTCGCAGCCTTCCGGTACAAGGTGCTACGGTCCAAACCTGTCCTCAGCTCCAGCTCCCCCATCCGAATGCCCCTTTGTCTCCAGGGCAAAGCCTTCGCCGCCTTCACCTCCGCCGTAATCGCCACGTTTGCGTCGAAGGCGTCGGCCTGTTTCGTCAACCCCATGCTCCGCATGGCCCCCGTGTCGGGCACGCCGCCGGCCGTGATGGGCATGGCGGGCGGCAACTGCGCCCTTCCCCACAGCGGCAAGGCCAATTGCGTCAGGTCTCTCTGCGCTGCGGGGACCGCGAGCGCGGACGCATCTTCACTTGCCAACCGTCCAGGCACAAACCGGGCAACTGCGTCTCCAGCCATCCTCGCCTCCCGTGCGCGCCGCCAGGGTTTCGGGTAGACTGCTTGGCGGGCACGCTCCCAAGAACCGGGGGCATATCATAGCTGTTGCCGACCCCGGCGTCAACCCTATTTTTCCGTGGCGGACATTTTAGGCCATGCGCAAACGATCCCTACACCCTGCCGATGCAGGGATTGCACAGCGCCTCAAGGCAGTCAGGCTGACGCATGCGCTTAGCCGAGCGGAGTTCGCCCCAATGATGGGATTGACGGTCTCCCAGGTTCAGGACATAGAGATCGGGAAGGTCCGTGCCCCGGCCGCGCTCCTGGCGGGTGTCGTCAAGCGCTTCGCAGACGTAGACGCGAGATGGTTACTAACGGGGCAGGTTGGGGAGAGCGGCGCAATCGGTGAGGTTATCCCGGAACCCGAGGCGGACCCTAAGAGGCGAGATGTGTTCTACTGCGGGGAGTGTGACCAAGTAATCCGCTGGGGCGCCCCGCGGTGTCCTGGTTGTGGTTCACTGCTGAGGTGGCCGGCTACTCCAGAAGACCTGATGGTCATGCGGGCAGACGAAGAAGAGAGCGAAGGGACCAAACCGGATTCCGACCGGCTGTAACCGGCCCCCAGGGCGATTTGCATAAGCGCGCAACGGCGGATTCCCGTTGTGGGACGCCGGGGGATGCAGTAGACTGGAGGGCGTCTTCAGCCTTGCGCCGTTCCCAAGCGGCGCCGGAGAGCGCGGGACGGGCAACCCCGCGCTCTCCACCTTCCTTTATGGCTCACTGTGACCGTCCCGGTCACATACAGCGTCTGTCACTCGCAAGAGTCGCAACGGAAACGTCCCGCCACGGGCCTCCGTGCCACTCTCGACGTACACAACCGTGCGAAAATCGGACAAGTGGCTGCCGCTTACTATGCCACTTCGACTGCCACTGTGCCGTCTCCTCACGGGCCATCTTCTCTCCCGCACGTCTTGCGGAGGCCATGCACGGCCTTCGCACGGCCCTTTCAACACCTCTCGCAGTCACTTGCGAGAATCGCCCACATACTGTGAACTTTCGCACTCGCCTCACACTGCCGTTTCCGGCCTATTTGCCCTCCATAGCGCCCCACGTGGCCTCGCGGGGCATTTCTCCATCTGTCGCATTCTCACCTCGCGCCTCTACCGAATGGGTCCAAAACGGACACACGCCTTTTCAAGAACGAGTATGATCCAGTTCAGTCTGGGGCAGAGTTCCTGTGGAACTTGCGGAGGTTGACATGACGGTTTACCCCGAATCTCGTAACGCCCGCGCCGCGGCGCGGGATTCGTACGGGCGCGGTCTGCCCGTAGACGCCATTGCTCAGACGCTAAACGTGTCCGTCATGTCAATCCTCCGGTGGCGTCAGCAAGACATGGAGGCCGGCATGCCCTGGACTGGACCCGCGCAACCTCAACATGCCGACCCTGGGGCCGCAGAGCCGCAACTTCGCGAGCTGCTCCGCAGCCAACTCCAGACGCACCTGGCCGAGTTGGTCCGGCAGGCCCTTAACGCTAAGAACAAAGCCCGCGCGCGATACCCTACTTTTGAGGACCGCATGCTGAAAGTCTGTCGGGTCATCGAACACCTGAACCCAGACGCGGATGACCCGATGGTTCAGCTTAAGGTCATGCAAGGGTTCGCGGCCTTCTGCGTGCGCACGCTCTCGGAACAGGAGATCGGCCCGGTGCGGAAAGCCGTGCGCCTCTTCCTCGACGATCTGAAAGCCAGACACCAATGACCTGACACGCGACGTAATTCCTGATCAACAAGCGCCCTGGCCAGCGGCGCGTGGCGCCTCTTCTGACTCGCCGGAGAGGGCGGAGGGAGGGAGTTCGCGTACCTGCGGCGGCCGCAGTTTGGATTCGAGCACTTGACGGCACTGCACCGGCCAATTATGTTACCCCTGTCCGCGGAACATCTCCCAAAGCAGACCTATCCTAAGAAGGACACCACTGCCATGATGCGCAGCCCGAAAGGCCTACCTGGGCTCAGACTCGGACTCCGGGTGTCGCTGCTGGCCGCCATCGTCGGCGTCATCCCCGCCCTGGCCGGCTGCCCGCGAAGCGACGACCCGAAGTACTACATCAACCGCCTGCACAGCAGCGATGCCGAGGTGCAGCGCCGCGCCATCGAAGAGCTTCTCCGCATGCAGAAGGAGGCGATGCCGTTCGTCGAGGGAGCCATCAAGAGCCCCGACAAAAACGTCCGCATAGGCATCGCCGGTTTCCTGTCCAAGGTGCGCCGCATGGACTCGCTAACCATGGTCGGCGAGCTCATCAGTGATCCGGACAAGGACGTGCGCCTGAAAGTGATCGAGGCCATCGTGGGCCTTTCGCAGGTGTGGAAGAAGAAAGCGGTGGAACTCCTAACGACTGCCTTCGACGGCGCCGACCCCGACTGCATCAAGAAGGCGGGGGAAGGGCTGCGGGACATGAAGTACGACGAGGCGACGGACGTCCTGCGCAAGGAGTTCCAGACGGGTAACGGAGTGCAGGCGATGTACGCGGCCAAGCTCCTCTACGAGATCGAGCCGACCCCCGAAATCGCCCAGCCCCTCTTGCAGGGGTTGCTCTCTGACGACCGGAGCGTCCTGGACGCAGCCGGGCTAAATGTGAAGGAGCTAAAGGATAAGATCGTTCCGGAGCTCGTTAAGTTTGTTGACACGGGCAAGGCCACAGGCCGCGCCAGGATGGTCCTGGACAAGGTGAGGGACGCGCTGATCCAGGAGCTTGACGTGACCCTCGACAGCACGAGGGCGGCCGAGATCTTGCAGGCGCTCGGCACCATTGCCGACGAGAGCAGCATCGAGGAGCTGAACAACGACATGTTGGACACGGGCCTGGAGAGCGCCTGGCGTGTGGCCGCCGCGCGCAGCTTGGCCAGGGCTGCCCTTTCGTCCCGGTGCAGCGAGGCGAACAAGGCGAAGGTCAAGCAGTACCTTTTCGCGGCCCTCGACAATCCGGACGAGGACATACGCATACGGATCGGCGCTGCCATCGCCCTCTGCCAGTTGAAGCAAGACCGTGCGGTGACGTTCCTGCTCAAACAGCTGAACCAGTTCGAGGAGACGGTCAAAGCCAAGAACCTCAGCCAGGCGCGGCGGGACGACCTTACCGCGCTGCGCATCGGGGCCCAGGAAGCATTGACGGCTTCGGGAGACTTTGTGGTGCCGTTCCTCATGGAGCGGCTGCGTGAGAAGGCCCCGGGGAAGAGGCCCGGGCCCATCATCATCTGGGCCGCCGCCAAGACTCTCGGCGAGCTCAAGGTGAAAGAGGCCGTGCCTTTCCTCGGCACCTATCTGTCCTCGCACAAGGTCCCGCGGATCGCACTTGGTCCCGACGGGGACGTCGCCCAAATCAACATGGGGAAGCCCCTGGACGAGGAAGCTTTTGCCCAGCTTGGCTTCTTGTCCGACAAGGCCCAGGCAGGAGCGGTGCTCACCGGGGCGGGCATGAAGGACTGGAAGAACCTGACTGATGAGGAAGTGGCCAAGGTGCGGGCGCTGCTCGACGTGTTCGCGTACCCCGATTACGTGCGCTGGGCCTCTGCGATTGCGCTCGGCAGGATAGGGGGCACCGACGCTGTGGGGCTGCTCCGTGAGGGCGAGAAGGAAGAAGTCGCCTTCCTCGGCGTGCTGGCCAAGGCAAAGGAACACCCGGACTACTTCAAGCGGGCCGACGCGATGGACGGCCTCATCGGCCAGCACGAGGACGTCCTCTTCTACGTCCGTGCGGCCCTGGACAGCCTGACGCAGAAGCCCTGAGCGCGACCTACTTGACGGGATCGTAGCCGCCGGGGAACAAGGGATTGCAGCGCACGATACGCAGCAGCCCTTTCAGCAGGCCGATCACAAAGCCCCTTTTCCGAATCGCATCAATCATGTACTGGCTGCACGACGGCTCGTAACGGCAACTCGGGGGGATCAGACGTGAGATGCTGCATTGATAGCCGCGCACGGCCAGAATGGCCAAGGCGCTCAAGGCGCGGTCAATGAACCTCAGCGCCGCCATCGGCGCCCTCCCGGGCCGCGTCGGCCTCCCGGACCTCTTCGGCCTTGTTCAATTCCTCAATGAGGCCGAGGAAGGCGGACTCGACGCGGTCCACTTCCTCGGGGCCCGCTTCCCAGCTTACGGAGACGACCAGGTCGAAGGGCGCCCGCAGGAGATGCCTGTGCAGGCGGAATGCCTCCCGGATGCCGCGTTTCCAGCGATTCCGCACGACCGGGTCGCCCACCTTGCGGCTGATGGAGAGGCCCAGGCGGCTCTTTCCTTCCGGGCGCTTCAGGGCAGCCACGCGCAGCGGGAACGCCTGCACCCGCGTGCCCTCCTGATAGACGCGCTTGTAGTCCTGCTCGCGCCGCAAGCGGGCCTGTTTGGGAAACGAGAACTGCCCCATCACTTCGGGCCCCGCAGGAGGAACCTGATCTCTTGCAGCCACTCGTCCACTTCAAACACAGTCTCGAGCTCCTCACGCTCGGCCGCCCAGCCGTAGCGGTAAGTGCGGCCCGCCGTCTCGATCATCAGGCAAGGGATGTCCCACCACTCGCCGCGATAGACGCGCTTGATCTCGCCCAAGGCCACGGCGCGCGCGTCCTGCTGCGGGCCGCCGTCCTCGTCAGCCATGATGACATAGTCCGGCTCGTAGACGACCCGATGGTCGGTAAGCAGGAGGTGGCCGCTGCTTACCTCGAACCACTCGCAGGAGGGATAAGGGAAGTAACGCACCTTGCTGCGCAGGATCTCCTCTTCGAGGTGGGCCTCTTCGGAGGTGACATCGAGCACCTTGATCGCAAACTCGGCCGGGTCCACCTCGATTTCCAGGTGCGGCTCCGGCTCCTCGCCCAGGCCCAGCAGCTCCCCCGCCTCCCGCAGCATCTCGTCGGGCGCCTCTCCCGAGGCACGGATCACCACTTCGTCTCCGCTCGCCGAGATCTCCAGGGCCTGCGTGAGGCCCTCACGTTTCCGCTGCAAGAACCGCGTGACGGCACGGGCCGCCTGCTCGACGCTTACAGCGAACGGGTCTTTTTGAAGGACCCGGAAGCTGAGCTGGGACGGCACCAGCCTCATCTCCGCAGTGGATGTCATTGCTCGCCCTCCCGCTCCTGGCCGGATGGGGCCGCCCCCTCGGCGCGGACCTGCGTTATGGAATCTATCAGCTTATGAAAGCCTGCCGTCATGCTCTTGTGGATGGAGCCGTCCGACTGCCGGACCATGACCATGCACTGGACCTCGGGCATAGTCTCGATCAGCGCAATGCCTTCTTTCTCGCCCAGGACGCTCACGCCGGTGCCGATCGCGTCGGCCATAGTCGCATCGGCCGCCACCACTGTGACGCTGGGCATGTCCGCCACAGGCCAGCCCGTGCGCGGGTCCATGATGTGCGAGAAGCGCTTGCCCCCCACGGCGAAGTACCGCTCGTAATCGCCGCTCGTCGCCACGCCGCATGGCGGAAGGCCGAGGACGATCTGCTCTGTGGCGCCGGGCGGAGGATTCACCAGGACGCTCCACTTCCCGCCGCGCGGAGGCGCGCCGAAGAGGCGCAGATTGCCGCCGATGTCCACGATGCCGGACGTAGCGCCATCCTGCTGAAGCGTCTGCGCGGCCAGGTCTACTGCGTACCCTTTTGCTATGGCGCCCAGGTCCACCTCCATGCCCGGCACGCTGAACCGAACCTGGTTGCCCTCAATGGCGAGCTTCTTCCACCCCACAGCCTCGAGGGTCTTGCGGATCGCGTCCGGGGCGGGCACACGGCCTTCCTGCTCTGCACGGTGCCACAGCGTGCGCAACGGGGCATAAGCCACGTCGAAGGCGCCGTTCGTCAGGCGTGCCACCTCCACTGCTTTCTGCAGGACGGCCAGCGTGTGCTTCGAGACCTCGACCGGACGCTGCGCTCCCAGCTGGTTCAGGCGGCTGATCTCGCTCTCCGGCCGGTAAGTGCTCATGAGAGCTTCGAGCATCTGCACCTGGCGCAGCGCATCTTTGAACATGCGCTGCGCGCCCGCCGCGTCAGGGGCGACTGCCTGAAAGCGCCCTCTGGTGCCCATCGCTTCGAACCGGGTCTCGTACGAGCCGGGCTCGCCCGCCTTCTCGTACACGGCCAGTTTCTCGGCCGCTCCTGGTCGTCGGGAGTACAGCAGCGCCGCTCCCACCGCCAGGGCGGGTATGAGCAGGAGTAACCAGACGATATTGACCAGGGTGTCCTTCCTGACCTGCATATGGGACCTGCAACTATTCTCGTTAAGACATCATTCGTCTGGCCCCGGGGCGCACGATTGGAGAGCCCTACTTCGCCAATCGCACGGCGCCCCAGCGCAGCGGACTCTTTCGGTTCTCCGGCTTCTTGTCGCAGAAGAACCGCTCCACGGCCACCCGGTCATCGCTGAGGATGAAGTTCATGCCGAGCACGGTTCCGGCCTGCATCTTGGCCGGTTGGAGTGCTGCCGCAGGGATAAAGAACTCCAGGGCGTAGCCGCGATCCGTGGGCCGCCACGCGCACGTGATCCCCGAGCCTCTGCTGCGGTTGCGGTCGTAGATGACGCTCACGTGGCCAGGTCCCGGCCCGGACTCAGGCGCGGGGCTGAAGACGTACTCGGAGGCATTCTCGCCCATGGCGCGGCTGCGTGCGAAGTCCTTCTCGATGCAGAGGTCCACGCTGTCGGCATCGGAACCCCAGGGCGCGTCGGGATCGGCTTTGACCGTGGCATCCTTGACCGCGACCGCACAATAAAGTCCATCTTCCCGCCAGCCGAAGCGGAGGGAGCTCGTCTCCTTCTTGTCGAAGGGAAGGGGCATGGGTTTGATGCCGGCCCATTCGGATAAGTCGCCGTCTACGTTCACCTGCCGGGGCATGTACCGAATGTCCACCGCTTCGGGAACGGGAACCGCCTTTCGAAGGGTGTCCTGGGAGAAGTCCACCGCGACGTCGTTAGCCGAGTAGGTGCGCCCGTGGTCTTCCACGGTAAGAGCCACTCGCAGCGGCGGCTCGAAGCCCTTGGCTCCCAATTTGAAGTCCGCGGGGGCTCGGGCCTCGAACAAGAATCCGCTCCCCTCTGCGGTCGCCTTCTGCGGCTCCACTTCCCATCTCTTCTCATCCTTTGCCTGCCGCACTGTCACTGAACAGCCCGGAGGGAACCTGTCGGCACGGATTGTGACCTGCGCCTTCTGTCCCGGGGCGGGGATGGCGTCAAGGTCGGCCATGGTGTGCACAAACATGAACTCAATCTTCTTAGCCATCTCGGTGTCAAAGGCGGCGGCCATGATGTCCGGCTGGTAGAGGCCACCCGCCTTTTCCAGCGAGAGGCGGTCCATCACTGAACCGTCCGGGCGCTTGGCGACCATGTCGCAGTGATCGCCGTTGAGGTCGAACACGCAGTAGTGCAACTCAGAACGGCCGATGCCGCCGGCCAGTATGGGACTGGGGCGGACCTCGTACGGGGGCGCCCCGCCCCCGCCGCTGACGATGTGGATGATGGGTTTCTTGCCGGCCGGACCGATCGGGAGGAAGCGCTCGTACAGGTGCGAGTGCCCCGTCACCACGAAGTCCACGCCAGAGGACTCGAAGATGGGCAGGTAGTCGTTGCGCCCCCAGTCGCTGGTGTGCCCGCCGACATTGAACGTGGGAACATGGTAGAAGATGAAGGTCCACTCGGCGCGGTTTTTCGCGAGATCCTGCTTCAGCCATCGAAGCATCGCACGCTCTTTGCCTTGCAGCTCTGTGTCCAGAACAACAAAGTGCGCATTCCCAAAGTTGAAACTGTAGTACAGCTTGGCCTCCGGCAGGTCGAAGAGGTTGCAGTACAGCGTCCCATCGCCGTCATGGTTTCCCCGCACCGGCCAGAGCGTGGCCTTCTCCAGATATGAGCGGGCCGGGTCGAAGAACTGCGGTTTCCACTGGTCCCAGACCTGGCCGTCGGCCACCAGATCACCTGTGCAAACCACGAAGGCGGGATCCTCCTTTGCGATGGCCTCGCACACGACTTGGTGCCGGTCGGGATAGCTGCGCGTGTCGCCGTAGACGACAAACCGGAATGGCGCCGGGCCGTCGGGCGCCGTGAGGAACGCGCCGCCCGGTGGCACCTCTTCGGCGCCAATGTGGTATTCATAGCGGGTGAAAGGCTTGAGGCCATCCACCTTTGCGGCCTGCAGCAGTTCGTTTCGGCCCGCAATCTTGGATGGGACAGACGCCATCTCCAGGTGCTGCCCGCCTCCATCCACGCAGACTTGTACGGGCGGCGTGCCCGCCTCCGAAACCCACAGAATCCGAGCCGAAGAGCTGTCCACCCGGTTCACGTATGGGCCGACGACGACGTGGGCGGCCCCGCCGGCGCTGCTGGCGACGGGGGCCGGACTCACGCCTTGAGCCGCTGCGTAACCGCTCAGAAGACACACTGCAAAAAGCGCAACCGCTGGACGTTTCGACATCCTATGAACCTATCCCTGGCGAGGGAATGCGCATGTCGCCTGGCCCGCGCATCCCGATCCACATCTGAGGCGGGCAAGACGGCAACAGTTGAGGGCGCGCTACTGCATCCAGCCTAACAGAGTCTGCCGCCTCCGCCAAGTTCAGGCGACGGGCCGAACTGGCCGGCGCGGCCCGCGCGCGGGCACTCCGCTTGACGGTGCCCTCGGGCGGGGGGCGGGAGACTGACCATGAAAGGCAAGCAACGCAGGATCGAGAGGCTGGGACCGTGGCTTCCTTTCCCGTTCGGTGCCTGGTGCCTCTGTTTCGGCCTCGGGCTGCTGACCCTTGCATCGTTGCGCTGGCGAACCTTCCTGCGAGCCCAGTCCTGGCCCGCTGTCTCCGCAACGGTCAGAGACGTGGAACTCACCGGGACAAAAACATATAGCGTGACGGCAACTTACGAGTATGAGTTCAACCGCCGGTCCTATACCGGGCACCACGTAGACATCATGGGTGGAGGCGACAGCAATTATGCCCTGCACCGACGGCGCTACGAGGAGCTCAAGGGATACCGCGATGCAGGACGGCCCTTTCCGGCCTTCGTCAACCCGAAGACCCCGTCGGAATCCGTGCTGTACCGACAGGCGGACTCGTGGATGTACGCCGTTTTTTTGTTCGGGCTCGGCGCCGCTGAAGTTGGCGCGGCCGCGGTCTGGTTCGGTGCGCGGGCGGTCCGCAGGCGGAACCGCCTCAAGGCGCTGAGCAAGGGCGATAGGGGCCGCCTCTGGCACATCCGCCCTGACTGGCGTCAGGGCCGGGTCAAGCCTTCCACGGCCAGGCATCTGCTCCCGAGTTGCCTTGTGGCCATCGGCGTGGGCACTTTCATTTCCGCCTTTATCCCCCTCATGGCGAGCGCGGGAGCGCCGTGGTGGTGCTGGCTAATAGCCGGCTTCTTCGTGTTAGTGGGGGTGCTTGCCTTGATGAGCGCTGTGCATGCACTCGCGGCATTCGTCGTATATGGAACGCCCGTGCTCTGCCTCTCCGAGGTGCCCGTCGTGCCGGGCCGCCGCGTCGTGGCGGCGTTGCGCACGGCCAGGCCGCTTGCCGCCGACCGATGGACGCTCCGCCTCGAGTGCTCCACCAACTCCTCATCGGAGGATTCGGAGGATTCAGGTGATGGTCCGCGGTTGGCCGAACTGCTGCAGCGGCTGAAGGCCCTCCTGGGCAAGCGGCCGACCGGCGGCGACCCGACCTGGTACGGGGAATGCGTCTACCGCCAGAAACTGTCCGCCCAGGGCCATCCGCAACCCGACCACACGGGCGCCCTCATGTTGCCCGTTGCCCTGGAGCTGCCGAGAGGCGCGTCGGAGACCGCCCTCGACCCGGGCTTCACGGTCACCTGGGCGCTGGCGGCGAAGCGCCGCGCCTTCCCCCTCTCCTTCTCGGCCAGCTTCGAACTCCCCGTCTTTGCAGTGCCCGAGGACGCCATCGAGAAGACGGACGGCGGGCCCCGATAGGTGTCCTGCGTCATGAGCCCGGAGCAATGCCATGTCCGGGCGCGACCAGTGCGGACACGACCGCCCGACAGTGGCTACAATCCTCGGCGTCTGCGCTGAATCCGGTCGGGGAACTGATGGACAAGATCGAAGGCTTCCGCATGTACCTGGGCGCTGCAGAACAGGACCGTTTCGAGTTTGCCGACGAGCCGCAGAAGACGCCCCAGCTTTTCGAGAAGTACCTGCCTTACGCGATTGCGTTAGGGGTCGAGAACAGGTGGGCGGAGCGCTTCTCCTCACTGCTGCAGCAGGCTGGCAGGGGTGGTTCGGAGTATCGTCCGTCGTGGTATAGCGGAACAGGTGCGTGGACGGCGGGAGCGGCTGGTGAGCGGCAGAGCGCATCAGCAGGAGGCTTCGATTTCCTCGTTCAGATTCCTGCTCAACACCTGAAGTGGGCGGTAGGCATCCGGCCCGAGGCAATCAGGGCCGGCCACGTAGGGAAAGGCCGTGTTGTTGTGGAGCAGGGGCTCTTGGCGCGCCAGTTCGCGGTTGGGATGGTCCCACTGCTCGAAGTCGGCCGTCCCTGGAATGGGGGAATACTGTGCCAGACTGCTCCTGGCCTTTAGCTTGTGTATCACGTAAAGCGTGTCGGCCACTTCGCTTTCACTTTGGCCCGGCAGGCCCATGAGGGCATACACCCGCACTTCGCGGCGGGTGAAACCGGCGTCCCGCAGGGCCTCGAGAGCAGAGCCCAATTCGTCCGTCGTCACCTTCCCGCTGGAGTCTTGCTGCCGTTCGGGATTGGCGCTTTCGAAGCTCAGGCGCAGGGTCACGAAACCGCCCGAGCGCAGGGCACGCGCCACATCCGGCGTGACGAACCGGGGATGCACGCCGTTCGGAGTGTGAAACCGCACCGAGACGCCGCGAGACGACAGGTCGGCAAGTATGGGGAAGAGGTGCCGCTCGGCCTGGAACAGCAGCGCATCGTCATAGAAGGCAATGTCCCGTATGCCATCACGCCGGCAGAGCGTTTGAACGACTGCAGCCACTTCGGTCGGCTCGTAGCGGAGCAGCCGCGGCTCCATCAAATAAGAGGCGCAGTAGCTGCAGCGATATGGGCAGCCCCTGCCGGTCAGCAGCGCCGCCGCGCCAAAATGGTTGATGAGGCCGTAGTCCGGGCAGGTTGGCCTTTCCTCACAGAACGTTGCGGTGGCCTGCACGTCGAAGCCGACCACTTGCGAGATGGCGCGCAGCACATCGTGCAGGCGGCTGCCTGTTACCACGATGTCCGCCCCGCTGTGGGCTGAGGCGTGCTCGGGGCAGAGCGTGGGGTATATCCCTCCCAGCGCCACGGGCACCTCAGGCCAGCGGCGTTTCACGCGGGCGATCACCTCGAACGCGCCCGGGTACCAGTACGTCATCGTGCAGCCGACGAGGACGGCATCGGGGCGCGCCACGGCGTCCAGGCGCGATTCGAAGAAGCGGGCCGGCACGCCGTAGCGCTTCCACTGCCGCATGACGGGCGCGAGGACGGGGGGCTTGGGCGCCGGCTCGGAACGGAAATGGCCGCAGCCATAGGCGGCGCTCCGGGCACGATAGCGCGCGGGCAGCGGGCCCGATTCGGCCGGGCCTTCGGCTGTCCGGTCGAGGCAGTCAATGAAGCCGACCTGCAGGCCGCAGGAGCGAAGGACCGAGGCAATCGTCAGGAGCCCGAGCGGGCGGACCCACATGTCGTAGGCCGCAAAGTCGTATATCCACGGGTTGACGAGCAGGACGAAGTGACTCATTGCGCGGACGGCCCGTGCGGTGCAGCCGGCCCTTCGTCGGCGATTGTCGCCCCGCCGGCGGCAGCCGCCTCGCCCGTCTCGGCGCCGACGACTTCCCCGCCCATGTTGCGGATGGTGCCTGCGAGGCGCGGACTGATCTTCACCCTGACTTGCAGCGTCTGGTCCTCGAAGCGCTGGTCGAGGATCTGGCCGCGGCTGTGCAGATACGAGACCAGCCGGCCGTTGCCGACGTCCGTGCGGACGGTGAACTCAGCCCGCTGGCTGTCGAGAAAGCCGGCGACTCTTCGCGCAAGCTCATCGAGTCCCCGGCCGGTAAGGGCGCTGGTGCAGATCACCTCGTCTACGAGCTTCTTCACCAGCGTAACTTCCGGCGCGTCCTCAAGGAGGTCAACCTTGTTCAGAAGGTAGATGGTGGGCTTGTGGCCGCAATCTATCTGCTCAAGCACGCCGTTCACCGCGCTGATCTCCTGCTCGGCATCATGCTTGGAGGCGTCCACGACGTGCAGAAGGAGGTCGGCCTCGCGCGCCTCCTCGAGCGTGGCGTGGAATGACGCGGCGAGGTGATGGGGGAACTTGCGGATGAAGCCGACCGTGTCGCTCAGCAGCACGTCCCGGCCATTGGGCAGCCGCCAGCGCCGCGTGCGCGTGTCCAGCGTCTCGAAGAGGCGGTCCCTGACGGACACGCCGGCGCCGGTCAGGGCGTTCATGAGGCTGGACTTACCCGCATTGGTATAGCCAACGAGCGTCACCGTAGCGAAGGTCTCACGCCTTTCCGTCGCCGCGGTATGGCGCCGCCTCTTGATCTCCTCAATGCCTTTTTTTAGATCCCGTATGCGCTTCTGGACCAAGCGGCGGTCAGCTTCGAGCTGTTTCTCGCCGGGCCCGCGCACGCCGATGCCGCCGCCCGCCGGGCCGCCCAAAGTCCCGCCGGCCGTCCGGTCCAGGTGGCTCCATATCTTCTTAAGGCGCGGGAACTCGTATTCAAGCTGCGCCAGCTCGACCTGAAGCTTGGCCTGCGTGGTACGCGCGTGGGCGGCGAAGATGTCGAGGATGACCTCGCTGCGGTCCACTACTTTGATGCCGAGGGCCGATTCGAGCGCCCTGACCTGGGCCGGCCTCAGCTCGTCGTCGCATATAACGACGTCTGGGTCCAGTTCCTGGCAGAGCCCGCGCAGTTCCTCAAGTTTGCCCCGGCCGAGGTAGTGCCGGGGATCCGGTTTGCTTTTCTGCTGCCTGACGCGCTCGACCACGACCACCCCCGCGGTGCGCGACAGATTCTCCAACTCCTCGAACGTTTCGTCCGCCTCGAACTTATCCCAGTGTGATGCCACCTGCACAAGGATTGCGCGTTCGGCCCGCAGCCGCAGGTCCGTTCGTTTCAAATCCGCCATGCAGTCCCTTTCACGTCGCCGGCGCAGACTTGGCGCGGATCGCTCCCCGCCGTACGTACATTATAGAGAGTATGTGGCGGCGGCGCCACCCCGATTTTGTCCCCTCGGGGCTCTACCAGGGAAGGCGCTCGCTGTATAATCGCCGTCTCCTGCGGCAGCGTCGCGGCCACCTTGGATACGGAGACTTGCGCCTTGGGCTTGATCCTGCTGTTCAGCATGGCGTTCGCGACGACGCTTTCGGGGGCGCTGATGCCGGGACCGGTGCTGTTTGCGACCGTGCGCTGGAGTGCCCAGCACGGGCGCGCCGTGGGGCCGCTGATCGTGGCCGGGCACGCCGTCGTGGAGGCGCCGTTAGTGGTGGCGTTCATTCTCGGCCTCGGCGGCGTCCTGTCCGGGCGTGTCTTCGTAGGCGTGGTGGGGCTCGCCGGAGGCGCCGCGCTGCTGGTCATGGGCGGGTTGATGCTGGGCGCAGCGCCGGGGCTCAGCCTGCCACAAAGGTCCGCCGAGCAAGTCGGCGACGCAGGGCTCGGGGCAGCAAAGATCATCGCTGCCGGCGCGCTCACCTCCCTTTCCAATCCATACTTTACGTTGTGGTGGGCGACCGTAGGCCTGAGCCTGTTGGCGAAGGCGCAGCCGTTCGGCCCGCCCGGCTACGTGGTCCTCTACGTGGGTCACGTGCTGGCCGACCTGGCCTGGTACGGGGCCGTCTCCGAGTCTGTCCACCGCGGCCGGCGCTTGCTCTCAGACCGCGGCTATCGCCGGTTGGTGGCCGGGTGTGCCGTGCTGCTGATCGGGCTTGCCGCCCTGTTCGCCTACCAGGGCTGGACCTTCCTGTTTGGCTGAGTGCCGGGCCGGGCCGCCCTGATATTGAGTGCAGGCTGAATGCAATCCGACGAGGACGGGCAGGGAAGGCAACCCAGCGGCGCCTATTAGCCTACTCTTCCGCCGGAGATAGCGTGAGCCGCGCGATGCCAAAGGGCGGCAGCGTGAACTCGACGACCTGCTCCTCCTCGGAGCCTTGCACCCGTAGGGCTTCGGTTTTCACCGCAGCCGCACGCCTCAGTTTTTCCACTTCGTCCCGAGTAAGGTAGTGCGGCCGGCCCATTCTCTCCCACGCGGCCTTGGCATTGGCGTGGTCGGCATCCACACGCTCAAGGACGGCCTTCACGCGCCCGCCCGTCCTCACAATCGTGAGACGGACGTGGCTGGGGCGGATGCCCGACCGCGGCACATCGTAATTCCAGAACAGCACGTGCGTCTTAGGCCCGCTGCTCACGGCCATCGCCTCCACCGTGCGGCCGGCGCCTTCGACGGGCAGGCGCTCCTGGCCGAGGTCGTGTAGGAACCGGAAGGCGTGGTAGGACGGCTTCTCGATGCCGCCTATGCTGAGCAGGCCGAGGCCGCCGTGGAACGGCTGCGAGGGAAAGCCGACCTCCTCGAATATGTCGCTGAAGGTCCAGAAGGAATAGGTGTCAACCAGGCCGTCATTGTCAGCGATGGTCTTCAGTATGAACGCGGCGGCGTAAGGGTCGTCATGGTAGGGATCGCGAGAGCTGGGCGAGGTGTTCCACTCCGTGTAGTGCAGGGGCAGCGTGCCCGCATGGGCGCGGGTCTCCTTCACCCATTTGGTGAGGATGCCGCGCGGTGAGGCGGCCATCTGGTCCTCCATGGCGAGGTCCGGCGCGACTGCGGCCTCGGTGGGGTAGTGATGAGTGGAGACGAAGTCGAGCGGCACGCCCTGTTTCGTGCAGAACTCGATGAATTCGGCCACCCATCCGTTCCGCGCAGTGGCCGGGCCGCCCACGCGGAAGTTGGGATCCACGAACTTGACGGCCGTGGCGCTGTGGCGGTAAAGCTGGAAGTACTGTTCCTGCGTGCCGGCCCAGAAGTGCTCGAGGTTCGGCTCGTTCCAGACCTCGAAGTACCAGTTGGCCACCTCCTCTCGGCCATAGCGCCCGGCCAGGTGCCGGGCGAGGTCGCGGACCAGGTCTTCCCACTGCCCGAAGTCGCGCGGCGGGGTCGCGTTGCCCCGGTAGTGGAAGACCGTCCTCGTGCCCGATGCCAGCGGCGTCGGCATGAAGCTGAGCCCGATGAACGGCCGCATGCCGATCTCCAGCAGGAAATCGAAGATCAGGTCCACGTTGTAGAAATGGTGCTCCGGGTGCTCGGGGCTGCCGAGGCAGACGCTCATGTCGTCGCCGAGCAGGCCGTGGAAGCGGACGTACTGGAATCCGAGTTCGTCGCGGCATTTGCGCATGTGAGAGCGCCAGTCCGCCCGTAAGGCAAGGGCCGCGTGGCCGCCTCCCACGCACACTTCATAGTAGTGCCTGAACTGGCTCGCCGTGTCGGCCAGGTCCACCTTGAACTGCACGATCTCCTCGGACATCGCCGTTCCTCCGCTCCCTAAGGGGTCTGATGGATACCCCTCCCGGCATGCGCCATGCCGGCGTGCTGCAGCGCCTGAGCCCGCACATATTGCGACCGCCGGTTGGAAAGCACACAGTGAAAGCAGTTGCGCGCGAGCCCGCCCTCCGACGCCCCCTCCGCCACGTTTGTAACACCGTCGGCCCCGCTTTGCAAAGGATTTCCTGCGCGGCCGCGCTGCCGTTGACAAACCGCGGCGGCTGCGGTACGTTTAGCCGTTTCGATAAGCCCAGCATCCTCCTTTCTGGAGCAACCCGCTATGGCGAAGCTCGTCAGGGTTGGATTCATCGGAACGGGCGGCATTGCCACGCGGCAGGCGCAGCGGCTCGCCCAGCTAAAGGATGTTGAGATCGCCGCTGCCTGCGACGTGAGCAAGGAAGCCCTCGCGAAGTTCGCCGAGACCTACAAAGTGCGGCGCACCTTCGCTGACTTCTATCAGATGGTGCAGGCTCCGGACCTTGACGCGGTGAGCGTCTGCACGCCCAATTACCTGCACAAGGCCCCGACCGTCGCCGCGCTGAACACTGGCAAGCACGTCCTGGTCGAGAAGCCCATGGCCATGAACGTGCAGGAAGCGCAGGCCATGGTGGACTCCGCCACGACGAGCAAGGCCACGCTGACGATGGGCTTCCAGATACGCCTTGCGCCGGCCGCCCAGATGCTGAAGCGCTTTATTGACGAGGGGAGGATCGGCAAGGTGCTCTTCGCGCGTTGCCAGGCGCTCAGGCGGCGCGGCATACCGAGCTGGGGCGTCTTCGGGCGCAAAGAGCTTCAGGGCGGAGGCCCGCTGATAGACATCGGCGTACACATCATGGAATGCGCGCACTACCTGATGGGGGAGCCCAAGCCGACGGCCGCCAGCGCGCAGATGTTCACCTACCTGGGCAACAAGCCGCCGGCGACGCTGTGCTCGTGGGGGCCGTGGGACTATAAGACCTACAACGTCGAGGACCTGGCGATCGGGCTCATCCGGTTCGAGGGCGGCGCCGTCATGGCCGTCGAGGCGAGCTTCGCCGCGCACATCAAGGACGATGTCTTCAACCTGCAGATCATGGGGGAGAAAGGCGGTTGCGTGCTCCATCCGCCCACCGTCTATACCGACGAGGCCGGCACGATGGTGAACATCGAGTCAAGCTTCCACGGCAACTGGGACTCGATGGACAGGAAGATAGACGACTGGATCGCGCGGATACGTGGCGAGAAGGAGACGCAGTGCCCTGCCGAAGCGGGCCTTGCCGTGCAGAAGATGCTCGACGGGCTCTATGAGAGCGCCCAGGCGGGGAAGGAAGTGGCGATCGAGTAGATTGCAGCACCTTGGCACCTAAAGAAGGGCGATCAGTTTGCGGTCATTTGAGGCGCGGCTGCTCCAAACTGCCGTGATGGTACGCCTTCTGGCTCGCCAGCTGTGGTCCCGGGTTGGTCAGATGCGGCGCGGAGCTTGGGGGCTGGTCGAAGCTCCGTGCGGCGAGAGGCTGTAACGTTTTTTGTTGAAGTGGGTGGGGCGAAGAAATACGGTGACCTCCTGAAGTTGGCTTTTTGAAGGGAGGTGGAGGCCACCGTGGATACGACGTTAGCGATTGTAGACCTGGACAGGACGGTTCGTCAAGCGTGGAAGGAAGATGGACTGCCGGCGACTCGCCGCCATGTGGAGGATCTGCTCCGTCACCGACGGCAAGAGCTCATCCGGCGCCCGTGATCGTCACGTAGTGAGAAGGTTTTGGCGTATGGGGGGGCCAGGGGCCTTGAGGAGTGGGTACAATGTGAGCCGTCGCGGGATCGGGTTTTTTCACCGGGGAGGTGAGGCATGAAGAAGAAGT
>Ga0315289_10000133_pt1 | contig 120453 bp, 108 predicted proteins | sample YL17G11_40_MG_FD_203452 | JGI IMG/M metagenome (GOLD analysis project Ga0315289, IMG submission 203452) | Sediment microbial communities from Yellowstone Lake, YNP, Wyoming, USA - YL17G11_40 | ecosystem: Environmental > Aquatic > Freshwater > Lake > Sediment | place: USA: Wyoming | collected... | reverse complement strand
TGATTGCCGTACCCGAAGAAACACTGAGAGAGTCATTGAGCGGATCTTATGGGGAAATCGAATACTTTACAGGAGCGGAAAGAAAAAGCCTGGAGTATGTACCGATTCAGCCTGGCTTCCAATCAGTACGTTACATTGGATTCTTGGAATGAGCCGGGTTCTTCTACAGAAGCTTTACAGCAATCACGATATCGAGAGTGGAAACAGTAGACAAAACGGGCCCTCTTGACCCCCACATGTAGGACCACATAGGCTCTGTGAGTCTGCATATACGCTATGGAGACGCGCCTCGAGGACTCTTAATCAGTGGGTTCGGGGTTTGCGTCCCCGGTCGGTCACGCTAGATACCGTTGAAAGACGGTGTTCTTCGATGTTGCTCGTCACCTATAGCGGCGCGGACTCCGCCATGATGTGATATGTTCATTCCCACTCCAGCATGACAGAACGCAAAGACATCACCCTGCTGTTCACCACACGTATCGTGCGCCTATTCGCCTACGGCTTCCTATCCGTAGTACTGGCGCTGTACCTGGCCGAGACCGGGCTCAGCGAGTCGAGCATTGGCGTGCTATTCAGCCTCACCTTAGCCGGGGACGCCGGCGTCTCGCTCTGGCTCACGACCTCCGCGGACAGGCTCGGGCGGCGGCGCATGCTTGTCCTCGGAGCGGCGCTGATGGCGATGGCGGGCGCGGTGTTCCTGTTGACGCGCAACGTCGTGCTGCTGGCGCTGGCCGCCATCATCGGCGTGATCAGCCCGAGCGGCAACGAGATCGGCCCGTTCCTCTCCATCGAGCAGGCCAGCCTATCTCAGCTGCTGCCAGGCGAACGGCGCACCAATGTGTTCGCCTGGTACAACCTTGCGGGCTCGTTCGCCACGGCGCTGGGCGCGCTGAGCGGTGGCTGGCTCTCTCAGGCGCTGCAGGCCGGCGGTTGGCCAAGCATTGATTCATACCGCGCGGTGCTGGTGGGATATGCCCTGGCCGGGCTGGTGATCATGTTGTGCTTCTTCGGCGTCAGCCGCGCCGTGGAAGTCCCCGCGCTGCCGGCCAGGCACAGTCTGTTCGGGCTGCACAAGTCGCGCGGTGTGGTGCTCAAGCTCTCGGCGCTGTTCAGCGTGGACGCGTTCGCCGGCGGGCTGGTGGTGCAGAGCTTGGTAGCGTATTGGTTCAGTATCCGTTTCGGCGTGGACCCCGGCATCATCGGCAGTATCTTCTTTGGCGCCAACGTGCTGGCTGGCATCTCCGCGTTGTTGGCGGTGCGCCTTGCCGCGCGCATCGGGTTGATCAACACGATGGTGTTCACCCACATCCCCTCGAACATTTTCCTGATCCTGGTGCCGCTGATGCCCACACTGCCGCTGGCCATTGCCGTGCTGTTGGTGCGGTTCAGCATCTCACAGATGGACGTGCCCACGCGGCAGTCGTACACGATGGCCGTGGTGCCGCCAGAGGAGCGCTCCGCAGCCTCAGGCGTTACGACCATCGCGCGGTCGGTTGGCGCCTCAATGGCGCCGGCTCTGACCGGCGCGCTGCTGGGCGTACCTTCGCTCATAGGCGCGCCCTTCATCCTGGCCGGCAGCCTCAAGCTGATCTACGATCTGACGCTGTGGCGCCAGTTCCACGCGGTCAAGCCGCCGGAAGAAGCCAGGTAAGCACAACGCCCCGCCTTTCGGCGGGGCGAATTGTTTACGCGGTGAACGGAATGGCTACCTACCCTGCGCGGCCTGCAGCCGGCACCAGGCATATAGTGCGTCATACACTTCAAACTGGTGCTCAAGGTTGTCCATGTCCTCTGAGAAACGCAGGCTGTAACCGCTGGCGATTGCCTCGAGTCCCCTTGCAATGGGATCTTTGTCGATGTCCTCGGCCACGTCTGCCGCATGGACGATCTTCGCCATCCGCAGGAGGCCGGGTTCTTTCAAGCCATATTTGAGGATGAACGACTCGAATGAGCAGTGTCCACCGGGGCCATGCCCCAGTTCCACGCCGGGCGCATCAAAGGGAATCGCACCTGTCTCTTTGACGACTTTCTCCAACTGACTTACAGGCACAAACAGAAACTCCGCTTCGTTGTCAATGAAGCGCGTGATGAGCCACGGGCACGCGACGCGGTCAACGTGCACGTGAGAACGGGTGATCCATTTCATCGTCTCATCTCCTTTTGAGCCGGCAACCACAAGATCATAACACCCGGGCAAATATGGGCCCCCTCTCGGGATTCAACAATCGTGTTGGGCCCATGTCGCCTTTCCCTTCTCGGGTGCAATTGGGGTGCAATTGCAGATACACGCTGTGGAAGCAGTAGACGCTTTGGACGGATTTCCCCATAGGATCGTTACCGCATACCCGCTTTTTCATCCTGTGGACACGATAGACATACTTGCGCGAAACTCTGGATCAGTTGATAGCGGTTCACCTGTGCCTGCCTGCCCTGCCGGTCAGGCCAGGGCGGCAAGGTGCCTCCGCTTCGCTTCGGCAAATCCGTCGCCCTCCCTGAGAAGGGCGCTCAGGGACAGGCCAGCCTGAAAGCACCGCCGAAAGGCGGTGTTTTGCTTTCTGTGGAGGAGTCTACGCGACACTCGCTAGCCCGAAAAACGCGCCGTTGCCATAACAATGAGGAACAGTCCGGTGACCGCTCACAATCCTTGGCGGCCGCCGTGCGCCTGGTTGGGCGCTGCCCACAATGAAAGTCAATTGCCTACAGATTGCACTTGATCGTCGACTTGCTTCCCAATCTTGTTCCTGTGAACAAGCAACGATGCCAGACTCAGCAAAACGAAAACTATGTTTGACCAAAACAAAACATTCAAGAATAGTTGATAAGGAAGAACTCTCCACAATATCCTTGGTTCGGAGTTGGAGAGAACTTCAAACAGGCTGTAATTGGAGAATTGTTGAACTGAGTACTCGAACCCGATTATGCCAAGTAAGAAACTAAATGGGAATCCAAAATGGAAAGCAAAGCTGGATTCGCAACACCATCTCACGGGTGACAAGTAATGTGACAGAAGAACACCCGATGATGTTGGGAGAGCGGCGAGTAATAGGACAGACTGGAGCGATGGCAGCCGTATTGTTGGGGATTGCTTTGCGGCAAGAAACCAAATGGCAATGAGTGCCGCGCCACAATAAAGCAACACTCTTTCCCATGAAGACTGGTGTTCAAAGGGGAATGTCATGTGGTACACATGAAATTGTCCGAGCCTGAATGACCAAGGAAAAACAATCCCGACTGCTGCCATGAGTTCATTCAACAGAATGATGCAGGCAAATATCACTTGTGAGGAGGCAAGGGCAATGAAATATCTTCGCTTTGCAAATTCCATCATCGGCATTAGGCACTCACTTGCTTAGGCGCCCAACCAAGTACCTAGCAGCGATTTCGCCGGCTTACGGCTCACAGCGGCACTCTTGCTGCAATATTACTTCAATTCGATAGGCCACTGAGTTGCCTCTCCCTTCCGGGTGCAAATCGGGTGCAACGCCAGAAACACGCTGTAGAAGCCTTACACCCTTCTATAGAACCGATTTACCCGTACAATTGGCCCCGGGTATCCACTTTTACACTCTGTAGACGCCATGTACCGCCGTTCGCGAAACTCTCCATCAGCATGAAGGGCATACACGCTCGTCTGGTCGTGCTCCTGATCCTGTTCGCAGGCGCCTGCGCGCCCGCGCTGCAGCCGGTTGCGACTCATGCTCCCGAACCGCGCCTCGGCGATGAGCGGGTCCGCGATCCCGACGGGGCGCAGATGGTCTTTGTTCCAAAGGGGGAATTTGTCATGGGCAGCAGCCTCGAGATGTCGCGGGACGCCAAGAAGCTCTGCGAATCGTCCAAAGGCGACTCCGCCCGGGCCGCCTGCAAAGCCGCGGCTTTCACGGATGAGCGCCCCGCGCATCGCGTCGCGCTGGATGCATTTTGGATCGATCGTACCGAAGTCACCAACCGGCAATATGCAAGCTGCGTCCAGGCCGGCGCCTGCGATCCGCCGCTCCTGAACTCCTCGTTCTCGCGAACCAGCTACTATGGCGATCCGGCATACAACGATTTCCCGGTGTTGAATGTGCTTTGGGATATGGCAGCGGGATACTGTGCATGGGCGCAGGGCCGGCTGCCCACCGAGGCTGAATGGGAATACGCGGCAAGGGGACCTGAGGACCGCGTGTACCCCTGGGGCAACGATTTCGACGGCTCGAGGCTCAACTACTGCGATGTCAATTGCCCTTTGCTGGAGGACCCCTCCCACAATGACGGGTATGCCGATACGTCGCCCGTGGGGGCATTCGCCTCCGGCGCGAGCTGGGTCGGGGCTGTGGATATGGCCGGGAATGTGCGAGAGTGGGTCAACGACTGGCTTGGGGCCTACCCTTCCGGGGAGATGATCAATCCCACTGGCCCGGCTACGGGGGAATCAAAGATCCCCCGCGGTGGGTCCTGGTACGACACGCCCGACGACGTGCGCAGCACCAACCGGGGCGGCGAGCTGCTGGATTACTGGCGCGACAACTTGGGCTTCCGCTGCGCGCAGGACGCGCACTAAGATGGTGCGCTCCTGCACGGGGCTATTGAATCGCAAATCGGCCGCCATATAATGAAAAGGACGCTCTAGGGGGAATAGTGTCCTGCTGGTGACCTTGGCACCGGGAGGTGACGCATGCGATACCTGGACATGGAGACTTGGCCGCGGCGCGAGCATTACAAGCTGTTCAGCGGCTTCAATCATCCGCATTTCGGCTTGTGCGCCAATGTGGATGTGACGGCGCTGCGCAGATTCGTCAGGCAGCACGGACATTCTTTCGCCGTGGCTGTCGTGTACCTGATCGCCCGCGCGGCCAACGCCATTCCTGAATTCCGGATGCGCATTCGGGACGGGAAGGTAGTCGAGCACGAGTGCGTCGACCCGAGTTTCACCATACAGGCTGAGCACGAGCTCTTCAGCTTCTGCACCATCGGCTACGTCGAGGACTTCGCCGCGTTTGCGGCCAGTGTCGCCCAGCAGATGGCATATGAGAAAGCACACCCGCGCCTGGAAAATGAGGGTGCCAGGGACGACTTGCTGTACATGACCGCCATGCCCTGGGTGTCCTTCACGGGGTTCCTGCACCCGATGCAGCAGCATCCCGCGGATTCCATACCGCGTTTCGCGTTTGGCAAGATCTTTGGGGATCACAATCTGCGGCAGATGCCGCTCAGCGTACAGGGCCACCACGCCGTGATGGACGGGCTGCACATCGGGAAGTTCTACACGCAGATGCAGGAGCACCTCTCTCATCCTGATCTCGCGCTGGGTGCCCAGTAGGCCGGCGAGGGGAGAGCCAGGGGGCCGACGGAGGACACCTCACGGTCTGCCTGGTGGTTGCGGACGGGCTGGCCCGCGCCTCGGGTCACGGAAACGGGGCTTACTCAATCTCATGACTTAAGTCACTTGAATATGCGGGGGCGTTGCCATACAATAGACATAAAGTGAAACACTGTTTCAGTTTGTGAGGCTATGGCTGATACCGCCTCCCGCTTGTTCCAAGTCATCGAGTTCATGGCCGGCTCCAATGATTGGGTCAGCCTGCGCACGATGGCGCGCGAGTTGCACATCAGCCCGGCCTCAGCTTATCGTGCCTTGAACAGCCTTAAGGGGCTCGGCTATGTGCGGCAGCACCACGAGGACTCAAAGTATCAGCTTACGTTGAAGATCGCCTGGGTTTCGGCGCAGGTATTGGACCACCTGCAATTGAGGCAGATCGCCCATCCATTCATGCAATATCTGACGTCGGTCACGAACGAGACGACGCATCTGGCAGTGCTCGAAGGCACCGAATTCGTCTACATTGACAAGGTGGATAACACGCAGGCCGTCCGCATGCGTTCCAGGATTGGCCAGCGCGGATACCTGCATTCCACGGCTGCGGGCAAGGCCTTGTTGGCATTCGCGCCCGAGGGCGAGCGCGAAGCGACGCTTCACCGCATCAAATTCCAGGCGCTCACCGAGAGCACGATCACGGACCTGGCGAAGTTCCGCGAGCAACTTGCGCTCATCAGGCGCCAGGGTTACGCGGTCGATGACGAAGAGAACGAAGTGGGAATCCGGTGCATCGGGTCGCCGATCTATGATCATGCCGGGCGGCCATCCGGGGCCCTGAGCATCTCCGGCTGGACGATCACCATGACGCGCGAACGCATCCCCCAGTTGGCGCCGGAATTGTTGCAAACCTGCCAGGGGATATCCGGCCAATTAGGTTACAGCGATGATCGATGAGAAGGGCCAGAAGCTCCACCCAGGCTCAGACGTCAGAAAGTGAGGATGGCATGAAGATGTTGATTGACGGCCAGTGGGTCGATGCGTCCGATAAGGAGCGCATGAGCATCCGAAATCCTGGCACGGGAGAAGTGCTGGACACGGTGCCGCGGGCCACAGTCCAGGACGTGGAGCGCGCGGTGGCGGCAGCACAAACGGGCAGGGCAGCCATGCGCAAGCTCACGGCGCTGCAGCGCTTCGAGATCTTGATGCGCATTGCGCAGGCCATGGAGGCACGCGTCCCCGAATTGGGGAGGTTGCTGGCGCAGGAAAACGGCAAGCCGATCATTCAAACCCGGGCAGAGGTCGCCGTTACAGCCAATATCTTCAGAGGCTTTGCTGAAGAGAGCAAGCGCATCTTCGGTCGGGTCATGCCGGTGGACGCGGTCAGGGGCCACGAGCGCCATTTCGCTGTGACCATCCGTCAGCCCCTGGGGGTTGTGGCGGCCATTGTGCCGTTCAACTATCCGGTGGAACTGTGGGGACACAAGGCGGCTGCCGCGTTGGCCGCGGGTAATGCCGTGATCTCAAAACCACCGAGCGCCTGCCCTCTGACATTGCTGAAGATCGCAGAGATCATGGAACAGGCGGGCCTGCCGCGTGCCGCGCACCAGATCATTACGGGCCCCGGTGCGGTTATCGGCGATACGCTGGCGCGCAGCTCCGGCATCCAGCTGATCACGGTGACGGGCAGCACAGCGGTGGGCGTGCGGATCGCACAGTTGGCGGCGGAGAATCTCAAGAAAGTCCACATGGAGTTGGGCGGCAACGATGCCATGATCATTCTGGCTGATGCCGACCTGGAAAAGGCGACCGAAGGTGTGGTATTGGGTCGATTAGCGCGCGGCAACGGCCAGATCTGCTGTGCGGTCAAGCGCGTCTACGTTGAGGCGCCGATCTACGACGCCTTTGCGAAGCTGCTCGCCGAAAAGGCCGGGAAGCTCAAGGTTGGCGATCAACTCCAGGAGGACACCGACGTGGGCCCGCTGATCAACGAAGAGGCAGCCAGGGAGGTCGAGGCCTCGGTGAACGAGGCCATCAAGGGCGGTGCCAAGCTAGTCGCGGGAGGGCACCGCCGCCAGGCATTCATGGAACCCACCGTGCTGACCGATATCCCCGCAGACCTGCCGACGTTCAGGGAGGAAGTCTTCGGGCCGGTGGCGCCGCTGATGCGCTTCAAGACGATCGATGAGGCCGTCCGCATGGCGAACGACTCGCCCTATGGTTTGCAGTCGGCGGTCTTCACCAATGACATCAACAAGGCGCTGGATATCGCCTACAGGCTCGAGGCGGGCGGCGTGATCGTGAACTGGTCGTCGGCGCTGCGCGTCGAGACGCTGCCGTTTGGCGGCATCAAGATGAGCGGACATGGTCGTGAGGGCGTGCACGACACGCTGGGTGAAATGACCGACCAGAAGACGATCATCGTGCACAACGCCTTCCCGGCGGTTGGTTCCTAAAGGTGAAGAGTGGTCGACTCTGATTTCCTGGTGATGCGGGGCATCCGCAAGAGCTTCGACGGCACGCAGGCGCTGAAGGGCGTGGACTTCAGCGCGCGCCGCGGCGAGGTGCATGCCATCGTCGGAGAGAACGGCGCCGGCAAGTCCACGTTGATGAAGATCCTCGCCGGAGCTTTGCAGCGCGATGCAGGTGAAATCCTGCTGGACGGCCAGCCGGTGATCATCAAGTCGCCGCTCAGCGCCCACCGGCTGGGTATCCGTGCCGTGTACCAGGAGTTCAGCCTGGTGCGGCATCTAAGCATCACCGAGAACATCCTGATAGGGCAGATGCCGACCGGCAGAGTACGATGGCTGGTGGATTGGAAGGCCGCGCACAAGCTGGCACAGGAGAAGCTGGCCGAGATCGGCTTCACCGGCCTGGATGTACGAACCCGGGTGTCGAGCCTGAGCGTGTCACACCAGCAGATGGTGGAGATCGCCAAAGCCGCGGTCACACAGCCGCGCATCTGGATCCTGGATGAACCGTCTGCGGTCCTTTCCCAGGAGGAATTGAAGCGGCTGTTTCAGGTGATCGGGAAGCTGAAAGAGGCCTCGGCCCTGATCCTGTATATCTCGCACCGACTGGATGAGGTCTTCAAGGTGGCGGATCGCATCACCGTGCTGAAAGACGGAGAGCTGATCGGCACCGTCCGGCCGCAGGAAACCAGCGAGAACCAACTGATCAAAATGATGGTCGGGCGCACTCTCGGAGAGTTCTATCCCGAGCGCGCGAACAAACCTGGAGCGGAGCTGCTCGCGGTGAAGGCCCTGGGGCGCCAGGGTTCATTCAAGAACGTCTCGTTCTCTCTAAGGCGCGGCGAAATCCTGGGTTTGTTTGGCCTGGTGGGCAGCGGCCGCACACAGCTGGCAAGGTGCATTTTCGGCGCGGAGCGTGCGACACGCGGAGAGATCCGCCTGAACGGCGAGTTGATCCGTCCGCACTCACCGCACGACGCCGTGCGCGCCGGGATCGCGCTGCTGACGGAGGACAGGAAGCGTGACGGGCTGGTGATGAGCTGTTCCATCCGCGACAACGCCAGCCTGGCGATCATGGAGCAGGTGAGCCGCTGGGGTATTCTTAAGACGGCTGAGAGGGACAAGCGCGTGACGGCCGAGGTGCACGACCTTGCTGTCCACCCGGCCCAGATCAGCCGGCTGGTCAGGCAGCTGAGCGGGGGGAATCAGCAGAAGGTGGTGCTTGCGAAGTGGCTGTTGGCAAAGGCTCAGGTGTTGATGTTGGACGAGCCGACGCGCGGCGTGGATGTGGCAACAAAGGTTGAGATCTATCGCATCATCAGCGATCTGGCGCAGAAGGGTGTGGGTATCTTGATCATCTCTTCGGAACTTCCGGAAATCCTGGGAATGAGCGATCGTGCGGTGGTCATGCGCGAAGGCCAGGTTGCCGGTGAATTTCAGATTGCGCGGGCCAGCGAGGAAAGTCTGCTGGCATGCGCGGCGGGCGTGGTCCAATGAAGAAATCTCCGGTCGAGCACAATGCTTCATTCACCAGCCGCGGGGCGGAGTGGTTGCGTAATCTGATTCCAGGGCGGGGCGGCGAAAAGCGAACCGTGGCAGGCCTTTCCGGCCGGCGCTGGGTCGACTACGCGTTCGTGGCAGCCTTCTTCCTGCTGTTGATGCTGGCCGCATCGATGTCCGATGTGTTCTTTACGCAGCGGAACATCAGCAATCTGCTGCGGCAGATTGTCACGAATGGGCTCATCAGCCTGGGTATGCTGGTTGTGATCCTGACCGGGGGCATCGACCTGTCGGTGGGGCCGGTGGTCGCCTTCGCGGCGATCGTGGTCTCAGGCATGGTGGAGAGGCAGGGCCTGCCCCTGCCGGTCGCGATCCTGATCGCGCTGGGCGTAGGGGCATCGGCGGGCCTCTTCAACGGCTTCATGATCGCGCGTTTCAAACTGCAGCCTTTCATCGTGACACTGGCGACGCTGGGCGCGATCCGCGGCCTCGTGTATGTGTACTCTGAAACGCCCATCACGCCGCAGGACCCGGCGTTCCGGACGATATTCGGAACCGCCATCGTGGGTCCGTTCACGCTGTCGGTGCTGATCATGCTGGTGGCATTCATGATATTCCAATTCTTCCTGAACCGAACCACCGCGGGGCGAGGTATCGTGGCGATCGGTGGCAACGAGGAGGCGGTTCGCCTAGCCGGCATCAATGTGGGGGGCCACATCATACTGGCCTATGTCATTTCGGGGTTATGCGCTGCGCTGGCCGGAGTCCTGCTTGCCTCACGATTGGGAATAGCGCAGCCGAGCGTGGGCGCGGGCTTTGAGTTGGATGCGATCGCTGCCTGCGTCATTGGCGGCGCGATCCTGGGCGGCGGTGGCGGAACCGTGCTGGGCACCTTCGGCGGCGTGGTGACGCTGGGGCTCATCGACAATCTGCTGAACCTGTTCAACGTGCAGTCCTACTATCAGCAGATCTTTAAGGGCCTGATCATCTTGGTTGCTGTATTGATCCGGCGAAAAGAATAGCGGGATGCGCAAGCCGAACTTGAGAACTCTGTCGGCGAGGGAAAGGCGAGGAAAGGAGGCTGTTGGAGAGACACCTTGGACAATGGGATCGTGCAACGCGCGGAAAGCAATCGAAGAACAACAAGAAGGAGATCAGAATGAAGACCAAGCTCGTATTGATTAGCAGCCTCGTCATGTTGGCGCTGGTGCTGGCGGCCTGCGCGCCGGCAGCGGCTCCCGCATCGGCACCGGCCGCGGAGGCCAAGCAGTTCAAGATCGGAATGGCCAATTTCTCCCAGTGCTGCGCGTACTTCATTGGGATGAACAAGGCCGTGATCGCTCAGGCCAGCGCCTACCCGAATGTTGAGATCATCAGCACCGACGCGAACGGCGACGCCGCGAAGCTCAACTCCGACATCGAGGACCTGATTGCCAAGAAGGTCGACGGCGTGATCATCAGCGGCGCCTGGCTTGAGCAACTGCCCGCAGCCATGGATTCCCTGAACAAAGCCGGAATCCCCTCCGTGCTCGTTGATCGACAGTGGAAGAGCGGGTACACCAGCTACGTCGGCCCGGAGAATTTCAGGATCGGGCAGCAGGACGGCCAGTACATCGCCGATCGCCTGGGCGGCACTGGCACGGTGGTGGTGCTGAAGGGCGGCCCCGCCGATAACTCGATCGGATTGAACCGCACCAACGGCATGCTGGACATTCTTGGAAAGATCTCGGGCGTCACCATCATCAATGCGCCGGATTGGGGCGGCTGGAGCGAGGACGGCGGCCTGAAGCAGATGGAAAACCTGCTGGCAGCGAATTCCAAGATCGATGCCGTGTTCTGCGAGAATGACTCCATGTGCCTGGGGGCGCAGCGCGCCATTTCCGACGCAGGACGCAGCGCTGAGATGATCCTGTGCGGTGTCGATGGGCAGAAAGAGGCCTTGTTGCAGATCAAGAACGGGACCAACTATGCCTGCACGGGCCTGAACAATTCCGATCAGATCGGTCGGGAAGGCTTCAACCGCATGATGGCGATCCTGGCGGGGGCGACGCCTCCGAAGGACACGTACCTGGATTCGCCGCTGATCACGATCGACAACGTCATCAAGTTCTACGACCCGGAAAGCCTGTTCTAGACTGTGGACGCGGTCGCCTCATCTTGATGGCGCCTGCACGAGCATCAGCCGTGGGCCTCTTCAGCGGAGCATTTCATCAGTGTGTTCGCCGGAGAGGCCCATAGCAGTCCAAGTGACACCCATGGAAGCCGAAGCCAAACTCAGTGCGCTGGGGCTTGTCCTGCCAGCTCCTCCGTCGCCTGTGGGATCGTATCTTCTCGCCCAGCAGGTCGGTGCGCTGCTGTTCCTGTCAGGCACCACCTGCTATGTGGATGGCAGCCCGCTCTACACGGGGCGCCTGGGCGCAGAACTGACCGTGGAGCAAGGCTATGCAGCAGCCCGGCAGACTGCGCTCAATCTATTGGGCGTGGTTAAGGCCAGCCTTGGAGACCTGGACCGGGTCGAACGCATTGTTAAGTTGAACGGCTATGTGAACAGCGCACCCGATTTTGACCGCCAGCCTGAGGTCATCAATGGAGCCTCGGACCTGCTTGTAAGCGTATTTGGCGACCGCGGCAGGCACGCACGCACGTCGATCGGGGTAAGCGACCTGCCCGGGCACATTCCTGTCGAGATCGAGATGGTGGTGCAGGTGCGGGCCGCCTGAGGCCTCCACCGTCGGACTTGCAGCCAGGGAGACCATGGCATGAACTCAATCGATAGGCTGGGTGAATTGGGTGTGGTTCCGGTCGTGAAGATCGACAGGGCCAGCGACGGCCCCGATCTTGCGCGGGCGCTGATGGAAGGCGGCCTGCCTTGTGCGGAGATCACATTTCGAACGAACGCGGCCGAGGAGGCCATCCGCCTGATACACGCGGCGCAGCCGGAGATGCTGGTGGGAGCAGGCACCGTGCTGACCGTCCCCCAGGCGGAACAGGCCGTGGCCGCAGGCGCGCGTTTCATTGTCTCGCCGGGTTTCGATCCCAAGGTCGTTGACTGGTGTCTTGCACGGAACATGCCCATCATCCCGGGGATCGCGACGTCCACTGAAGCGCTGATGGCGATGGATAGAGGGCTCAATGTCCTGAAATTCTTCCCATCGGAGATCCTGGGCGGGACTGCAATGCTTGAAGCCATCTCCGCGGCCCTGGTAGGCATCAAGTTCCTGCCCACCGGCGGCATCTCGCTGGCGAACATGGCTGCCTACCTGCAGCTTCGATTCGTTCACGCCGTAGCGGGAAGCTGGCTGGCCACATCCAAAATGATCACGGCGGGAGCGTTCGCCGACATCACGCGACTGACCCGCGAGGCGGTGGCTGTCGTCGGACGCGTGCGGAGCTACGGAGGCGAGCCATGAACGGGAGGGTCGTCACGTTCGGCGAGATCATGCTGCGGCTCAAGTCGCCCGGGCATGAGCGTCTGCTGCAGTCGCCCTCCTTGGAGGCAACCTTCGGCGGCGGCGAGGCCAATGTGGCCGTTTCGCTGGCGCAGTTTGGACTGGAGGCGGCCTTCATCACCATGCTGCCGGTCAACGCGATTGGCGAGGCATGCATCGACTTCCTGAGGGGCAAGGGGGTCGATACGACGCTGATCCAACGCGGCGGCTCGCGCATGGGGCTGTATTTCCTGGAGGCGGGGGCAAACCAGAGATCTTCCAAGGTCATCTACGATCGAGAGCATTCGGCCATCATGCAATCATCTCCCCAGGCATTTGACTGGGACAGGCTGTTGCAGGGCGCGGCGTGGCTTCACATCACCGGCATCACGCCAGCCCTCAGCCCCAACACCGCCGAGATCGCTCTGGCCGCCATGACGGCGGCTCGGAAAAGGGGCGTGACGGTCTCGTGCGACTACAACTATCGCAAGAATCTGTGGAAGTACGGCAAGAAGGCGCCCGAGGTGATGCCTGAGTTGGTGCGACTGGCAGACGTGGGGATTGCGAACGAAGAGGACTGCCAGTTGGCCCTGGGCATCGATATCGAGCAGCCGGCTGTGCACGCCGGGCAGGTCGATGCTGCCCGATATCAACTGTTGTGCGAGAAGGTCCTCTCGACTTTTCCCAATCTGAGGGTTCAGGCCATTACCTTGCGCGAAAGCTTCAGCGCCGACCGCAACGCCTGGTCAGCCTGCCTGCACAACGGGCGGGCATTCATGCTGGCCACGCGCTATGAGGTCACCGATATCGTGGACCGGGTCGGGGCGGGCGATGCGTTCGCTGCCGGCTTGATCTACGGACTGCGTACCAAGATGTCAGATTCCGAGGCGCTGGAGTTTGCAACCGCGGCCTCCTGCCTGAAACACTCGATCCCGGGGGACATGAATTTCTGCTCAGTTGAGGAGGTAAAGCAGTTGGTGGCGGGGGGCGGCTCGGGCCGGATCCAGCGCTAAAGCCTGCACGTTGCGCATCGAACTGCCGGCGGCGGCTCTGCCAGCAGCTATTGAATTGCCGCATGTGCCGCCATATAATGAAGATGAGACTCTGGGGGCAATGCCATCGCCGTTGTGACGCCGGGCCCTGGGAGGGCGCCGGCGCTCATCAACAATGCCCGAACTGGGCAGGGAAGGGTGAGGGACAACATGGCACACAGGCACGGATTCAGCCGACGCGATTTCCTTAGGTTGAGCGGAATTGGTTTGGCCGGCGCAACGCTGGCCTCGTGCGAGCGCGCCTCCGCTCCCGTCAAGGTGACGGCCGTTCCGGCGGCGCCCGCAGCGACCACATCCCTGCCGCCCCTCGGGCCGGGCGAGACGGCTGACGTCGTCTTGGTCAACGGCAACATCCTGACGATGGATGCCGCGCGCTCCAAGGCCAAGGCACTGGCCATCAAGAACGGGCTCATCCGTCTGGTTGGCGATGAGCAGGCAGCGCGTGCGGTGGTTGGTGGCACAACCCAGCTCATTGACGCCAAAGGCCGCACCGTCACCCCAGGCTTGATTGATGCCCACTGCCATCTCAGCGCTTGTGGCTTGCTGGGTACAGCCTACCTGGACGTCAGCTGGCCTGCCGTTAACACCATCGAGCAATTGCAGGCAAAGGTGGCAGAGAAGATTGCCAGCACGCCGAAAGACGAGTGGGTGGCCGGATCGGGGTGGGTCACATTCGATGGGCGCTACCCTACGAAGCACGACCTCGACCCTGTCTCGCCGAACAATCCGGTGATGCTGATCAACCAGGGAGGGCACATGGCGGTGGTCAACAGCCTGGCGCTGGAGATGGCGGACATCAATGCGAACACGAAGGACCCTGGAACCGGGAGGTTCATGCGCGAGGCCAACAACGAGCCGAACGGGACGGTGATGAATCATCCGGCCATGGACATGATCCGTAAGCTATGGCCGCCTGATCTGCTTGACCAGGAGGCCATGGAGATCAGTGTCCTCAACCCGCAGGCCAAGTTCGCCTCCATGGGCGTCACCAGCTTCAATGACAACTATTCACGCGGCATGGACCGCATGCAGGCCTACTTTGATATCGCCCGCCGCGGCGACATGACCATCCGCGGGACAGTGATGAATGTCCTGGAGTACATCCAGGAACTGGATGGGCGCATCGCGGATATTGAAGCCATGCGCTACGAGGATGACTTCATGCACTTTGCCGGCGGCAAGTTCCAGGTGGATGGGGCACTGGAGGCCTCCTACACACACGAGCCGCACAACGGTATTGCCGACAACATTACGATCTGGAAACCAAAGGACCTGAACGAGGTCGTCAAGGCATTCCACGACGCGGGCTATCAGGTCTCCCTGCACACCGGCGGGGACGCGGCAGTGGACATGGCGCTGGATGCGATTGAGAACGCCATGAACAAGAATCCGCGCCCGGACCCGCGACACCGCATCGAACACGCTGCGCTGAACACGGACGCCGCCCTTCAGCGCCAGAAGGACCTCGGCGTTGTGATCTGCACGCAACCCACGCTCATCACAGCCTTTGGGGATGCTTGCACTCGGATCTGGGGAGAGGAACGGGCACAGCGCATGATCCCAACCCGCACCTGGCTGAATATGGGCATACCACTGGCTCTGAGCTCCGATGCGCCATCGATGCCGTGGTGGGATCCGCAGTCGACGCTGGCGGCGAGCATGGCCCGCTACTCGATCACCGGCAAGCCCATCAGCCTTGACCAGGCAATGACGCTGGATGAGGCGCTGTATGCCCACACCATGGGCAGTGCCTACGCCGAGTTCGCAGAACAGAAGAAGGGATCACTGGAGCCGGGCAAGTTCGCCGACCTCATCGTGTGGCATGACGATCCTTACACTGTTGAGCCGATCGACCTCATGCATGTGACGATCGATCTGACCATGGTCGGCGGGAAGATCGTGCACCAAATCTAGCGTCACGCCTGCATTGACGCCCGGACAGGGCAGGAAGGGTGAGGGACAACATGGCACACAGGCATGGATTCACACGACGCGATTTTCTGAAACTGAGCGGAGTTGGTTTGGGCGGGGCAACTCTGGCCTCGTGCCAGCGCGCCACCAAAGTGGAAGTGACAGCGGTTCCGCCGCCGGCCGGCTCCGCCGCACCACCCGTTGCGCCCCTCGCACCGGGCGAGGCGGCCGACGCCGTCCTGGTGAACGGCAACATCGTCACCATGGATGCCCAGCGCTCAAAGGCCAAGGCGCTTGCCATCAAGGACGGCCTCATTCGCCTTGTGGGCGATGAGAAGGATGCACGTGCCGTCGTGGGTGGCACTACGCAGCTCATCGACCTGCACGGTCGCACCGTCACGCCTGGACTGATCGATGCGCACTGCCACCTGGGTGCCGCCGGGCTGCTCGGCACCGTTTACGTGGACATCAGCTGGCCCGCCATAGACACCATCGAGCAGATGCAAGCCAAGGTGGCCGAGAGAATCGCCAAAACGCCCCCCGGCGAATGGGTGCTCGGTGCTGGATGGGTTGGTTTCGACGGACGCTATCCAAACAAACACGATGTGGACCCGGTGTCGCCCAACCATCCGGTAATGCTCATCAATCAGGGCGGACACTTTGCAGTGGTGAACAGTCTGGCACTGGAAATGGCGGGCGTAAATGCCAGCACTCCTGATCCGGGGAATGGGCGGTTCCTGCGCGAAGCCAATGGCGAGCCGGACGGCACGGTCATGAATCACCCGGCTATGGACTACTTCCGCAAGCTGTGGCCAAAGGATATGTTCAGCCAGCAGGTGGTCGAGACCAGCATCCTCAGTCCGCAGGCCAAGTTCGCGTCGGTGGGCGTGACCAGCTTTCAGGATGTGTATGCGCGCGGCATGGATCGCATGCTGGCTCACTTTGAGATCGCACGCCGGGGCGGGATGACCCTCCGGGGTCAGGTGATGAACGTTCTGGAGTACATCCAGGAGCTGGATGGGCGCGTCGACGCGATCGAGGCTATGCGCTACGAGGACGACTATATGCACTTCGCCGGAGCGAAGGTCCAGGTGGACGGCGCCGGGGAGGCTTCTTTCACCCATGAACCCCACAACGGCATCGTCTGGAATCTCTCCATTTGGACACCCGAGAATCTAAACCAGGTCGTGCGTGCCTTCCACGACGCGGGCTACCAGGTCGCGTGTCACACGATGGGCGACGCGGCCGTGGACATGGCGTTGGACGCCATCGAGGCGGCTATGAACGCCAATCCGCGACCCGACCCCCGGCACCGCATTGAGCACTCTGTGCTGAACACAGACGCGGCGCTGCAGCGCACCAAGGACCTGGGCGTCGTGATCTCCACGCAGCCTACCTTCATCCGTGCATTTGGAGATGGCGCCGAGAGGATCTGGGGCGAGGAACGCATGCAGCGCATGATCCCGACCCGCACCTGGCTCGATATGGGCGTGCCGTTGGCTCTCGGCTCGGATGCGCCCTCGTTGCCGTGGTGGGATCCGCAGTCGACGCTGGCGGCGAGCATTCTCCGCTACACGATAACCAACAAACCCGTCAACCTTGAACAGGCCTTGACCCTCGATGAGGCGATGTACGCCCACACCATGGGCGGCGCTTACGCCGACTTTGCTGAGGGCAAGAAAGGCTCCCTCGAACCGGGCAAGTTCGCCGATCTGATCGTCTGGCACGACGATCCGTACAGCGTCAAGCCGGCTGACATCCTCAACCTGACCATCGACTTGACCGTGGTGGGCGGAAAGGTCGTGTACCAGGTCTGACCGGCCGTTGGCTGACGGCTTTGTCCGTCCACTGCACCGCCGTTATCGCAACAGTGTGCTTCGCAAACGCAAACCTTCGGGCCGGATGATGTTCTGGAGATCTCACTGAGAAGGAGGTACCACAACATGAAAGGTCAGACTTCCAAAGGCCTCAGAACGGTCATCCTGGTCTACGCCGTCTGGTGGACGATCTACGGCTTGCTCCATGTGATCAGCCCGGAATTGCTGCTCGCAAAGGATCCAGCCATCGAGCGAGTACTTGGCGCGGCTATCGTCGTCTTTGGACTGGGTGCCTGGCTGGCGTACCTGGAAAAAGCCTGGGATAGAGTCAGGATCGTGATTCTGGTGCAGATCGCCTGGATGATTCTGTACACGATCACGATGGCCTGGGGTATCTTGGTTGGAGGGATAACGCCCGCAGCATGGCCACCCACCGTCTTGGGATTGGCTTTCGCTGTCCTGCTGGCGATCCTCTACATTCGTGAAGAGAGGCTCCATAGCTAGGAACCCCGCTCATCATGAAGAGAAGTGATCGGAACGCAGAGACCATAAACTACTGCGCGATAGATTGACTGAGGCACGAATAGGGGTTGCAGGCTATAGGGATCGTGCTGGAGCGCCCGCACAAGATCAGAAAGCAAGGGGCTTTTGTCTAGCAGGCACACGCTGAATCGGCGCGATTTTCTTAGGCTGGCTGGTCTTGGTTTGGGCGGCGCGACCCTGGCGGCCTGCGAGCGGCAAACTGGCGCGGTTCAACTGACCGCCGTTCCACCTCCAGCCGCCACCGCTCCCCTGCCGACCCCCAAGTTCGGCGTAAGTGAGGGCGCCGATGCCGTACTGGTCAATGGCAACATCGTCACCATGGATGCCCGGCGCTCCAAGGCCACGGCGCTGGCGATCAAGAATGGGTTGATCTCTCTTGTTGGCGATGAGCAGGCGGCGCGTGCCGTCGTCGGCGGCAGCTCGCAGATCATCGACCTGGCTGGACGCACCGTGACTCCCGGGCTGATCGACGCGCACTGCCATCTGAGCATTTGCGGAATGGTGGGCACGGTCTTCGTAGACGTCAACTGGCCGGCGGTAAGCACCATCGAACAGATGCAAGCCAGGGTTGCCGAGCGCATCGCCGCCACTCCCGCCGGCGAATGGGTGGTAGGCGTCGGCTGGATGACCTACGATAGGCGTTACCCTGATAAGCACGACATCGACCCGGTTTCCCCGAAGCATCCCGTCATTTTGATCAACCAGGGCGGCCACATGGCCGCGGTCAACAGCTACGCTCTCGAACTGGCAGGCGTCACAGCCAGCACGCCGGATCCCGACAATGGAAGGTTCCTGCGCGAAGCCAATGGCGAACCGAGCGGCACGATCATGAATCACCCGGCCATGGACTACTTCCGCAAATTGTGGCCGCCTGACCTGCAGGACTTAAAGGCGATGGAGGCCAGCGTCCTCGCGCCGCAGGCCAAATTTGCATCGATGGGCGTCACAAGCTTTCAAGACGTGTACGTGCGCGATATGGACGGCGTCCAGGCCTACTTCAACATCGCGCGCAACGGCGGGATGACCATCCGGGGGCAGTTGATGAACGTCCTGGAGTACCACCGGGAGCTGAAGGGGCGCATCAGTGCGATCGAAGCCATGCGCTACGAGGACGACTACATGCACTTCGCCGGAGTGAAATGCCAGGTGGACGGCGGCGCGGAATCATCGTTCACCCACGAGCCCCACAACGGCGTTGCTTGGAACATCTCCATCTGGAAGCCTCAGGAATTGAACGAGGTGGTCCGTGCTTTCCACGATGCCGGCTACCAGGTCTCGCTGCATGCGCTGGGTGACGCGGCTGTGGACATGGCGCTGGACTCCATCGAGGCGGCGATGAATGCCAATCCGCGTCCCGACCCGCGTCACCGCATTGAGCACTCCCTGCTCACCTCTGATTCGGCCATGCAGCGGATCAAGGACCTTGGCGTCGTGATCTCCACGCAACCGCAGATGATCCGGGCATTTGGCGAGGCCCTGGAGAGAATCTGGGGAAGCGAACGCATGCAGCGCATGGTCCCGACGCGCACCTGGCTGGACATGGGTGTGCCGCTGTGTCTTAGTTCGGACGCGCCCTCGATGCCCTGGTGGGATCCGCAGATGACTCTGTTCGCCAGTGTCGTGCGGGCTTTGCCTTCGAAGAAGCTTGTCAGCCCCGACCAGGCTCTGACGATCGACGAGGCCATGTACGCTCACACCATGGCCGGCGCCTACGCGGACTTTGCAGAAAGCAAGAAAGGTTCTCTGGAGCCGGGCAAGTTCGCCGACCTAATCGTGTGGCACGACGATCCGTACACTGTCGCCACCGAAGACATCCTCAACCTGACGGTCGACCTGACCATGGTGGACGGGAAGATCGTGCATCAGGCCTAGATCTCACCAAGTGGGAGCTCATATGCACAAGTCAAAGACCAGCGCTTCAAGGCCGCGAAGCCGTTGGAGGTTCCTTGTCATTGCCATCCTTCTCATGATGCTGGGCTGTACGCGGACAACATCCGCACCGCCGGCTGCCCCGGCGGAGCCAGTGCAGGCGCCGCCAGCCGTGGGACAGCCAGCCGAGGCACCCGCTGCCGCCGCTGCCCTCGCGCCAGGGGACACGACTCGCACCCTGGCATTCGACGGTGTCGAGCGTGAGTACATCCTGCACATCCCCTCCGGCTATGACGCCACGCGCCCGACGCCCCTGGTGCTGGCTTTTCACGGTCTCTCCTTGGACGGCGGCGAGATGCTGCGCATCAGCCAATTCAATGAGGAGGCTGATACTTCAGGCTTCATCGTGGCATATCCCAATGGAACCGGCAAGACCGCGTCTTGGAACGGCGGCCACTGCTGCAGTGACGCTGCCGTGAACCGGGTCGATGATGTCGGATTCGTGAAAGCCCTGATCGGCGAGATCTCCTCGTTGGCCAATATCGACGCCAAGCGCATCTACGCCACCGGATTCTCCAACGGCGCCATCTTCGTCTACCGCCTGGCTTGCCAGCTATCAGACCAGATCGCGGCCATCGGCCCTATTGGCGCTACGCAGGTGATCGACGATCAGGAAGCCTGCCCCGCGGGAAGGCCGATACCGATCATCCACTTCCACGGGACAGCCGATCGCATGAACGCCTACCAGGGCGGGACCGTTGCGTCAGGCCTGGAATTTACCTCGGTGCCGCAGGCGATGGCCTACTGGGCCGAAAGGAACGGCTGCCCGGCCGAGCCCGCCTCAAGCACCTCAGGCAGCATCGTGCACGACGTGTACAGCCCCTGCACACAGAACGCGACTGTGGAGCTATACACCGTGACCGGTGGCGAACATGCCTGGCCGGGCGGGGAGGCCGTCAGCGCGCAGGTGGGCGAGCCAACAATGGAGATCTCCGCCACGCCGCTGATGTGGGAGTTCTTCACCGCGCATCCCATGCCGTAGGCTCGTCGCGTTCGCCGGGGGCAATCCGGCCCCGGCCGCGCGACCGTGCATGCCGATTACGAACGGACATCCGAAGTCCTGGAGGCTTCGGAAGTCCTGCTTTGATACCATCTGCGCCCGTCAGCGCCTCGGATATGAGTTATCGAGCCGATTGAATAGCTGCAGGTTTTGGTTGTATCATGGTGACCAAGGAGCGCATCCCCATGACCATCCGAGTTTGTCTTGCAGGCGCCACCGGCTGGGCCGGCTCGGCCCTGGCCCGCGGTATTGCCCGATCGGACGACATTGTCCTTGCGGCCGCTATCTCGCGGACGCAGGCGGGCCGCATGCTGAGCGAAGTGCTCTCGGAGCCTCGGCTCAACTGCCCAATCTACGCGACCGCCCGGGAAGCGCTCGTCGAACCCTGCGATGTGTTCTTTGAGTTCACGAAACCGGAGGCGGCCAGGGCCAATGTGCTGGCGGCATTGGAAGGCGGGGCAAATGCGATCATTGGCACCTCAGGGCTGACGGACGCGGACTACGCGGACATCGCCTCGGCGGCGGAGAAGCATCAACGCGGCGTGCTGGCGGTCGGGAATTTTGCGCTGACCATGGTTCTGCTGCAGAGGTTTGCGGAGATTGCCGCCCAATACATCCCGCAGTGGGAGATCATCGACTACGCCAGCGACGGCAAGCGGGATGCGCCCAGCGGCACCGCGCGTGAACTGGCCTTCCACCTTGCGCGCATCCGCCCCTCTGAACTGTCCGTCCCATTGGAGGAGACGCAAGGCATGGTTGAGACGCGCGGCGCACGTCTCAACGGATCCCAGGTCCACTCCGTACGGCTTCCCGCATATACCATATCGGCTGAGGTGATCTTCGGAATGCCCGACCAACGACTCACGCTGCGGCATGACTCGGGCAGCGGCGCGCAACCCTACGTGGACGGAGCGCTGCTGGCGATCCGCAAGGTGCATAAGGTCGTCGGCCTGCAGCGCGGCCTCGACAGCGTGCTGGACCTGGACTAGGAACGCAGCACCTGGTGCAGGGAAACCGAGCATCTTGGTATTTACACGTTCGAGCGGCGTGACCTGCCTGCCATCCACCGCATCCTCGACCAGACGTTTGGCAATGGCGCCAGGGTTGATGAGGCGGGTGCGCTGCGCGAGCGCGAGTCATGGCTGCAGGTTATTGGCGTTCTGCAGAACCTCGGCTGAGCTGCACGTTTCCGCTGCACCGGAGACCACATGCCAGACTACCTGATTTTGCCGATCATCACGGGTGTCGCAGGGCTCACCCATATCCTGCGAGGCGGTGACATCAGGATCACCAGCCGTCGCGTCGTGAGGGAGTCGCTGGGACGCCCGCTGGCGCTGCTTTTCGTTGTCGCCTCGGCTATCGATCTTGTCACGGTGCTTGGCTTTCAAACCGTGGTGTACGCGAGCCTGATCGCCCTCATCGCCGCAATTGTGCTTGGACTGGCTGTCGGCGAGTGAAGCAGGACTGCGCAATCGCCTCCTGGTTCGCAACTACTGCTCCCGGGGCGGCTTCCCGCAATTTGAATTCCGCGCGGTTTGGGCTTACCATTGGGGCTGGGATCTTCACAGGAGTTCACATGAATCCATCTCTGCCCTACATCGGCATTACCATCGGGGCGCTGTTGATCCTGGCCATGCTGGCATACGCCACCGGGAAGAGCCGCAGGCCAGGCAGGCTGACGCCGCTGGCGGGCCTTGCCTTTGGTTTCATCCTGGCGGGCATCCTGTTTGGCGAGGATCGCATCATCGGCTACGGCCTGATGGGTGTGGGCGTGGTGCTGGCCCTCATTGATATCGTGAAGAAGAGCACGGGGCCGGTGGGATAGCCCCTCAGCGCACCTCTCCCCAAGGCATCATCTTTTCGCGATCTGGGATCCTGGCCGCCTGCGCGGATCTCACCCCGTCTTTGCGATTTGGCCTTGCCTGGTTCGACTGAGCCCCCATGACCGTCCTCGACGACCTGCTCGCGAGTCTGCCAAACGATAACGTGCCGGTGCGCCAGGTGCTGGTGGGCGCGCACTGGACGGTCGTATGCAGCCGCCACGCCGGCATGGCCGCAACGCTCATGCCGGAGCGCCCGCATGGACATGCACAGGTGCGCGAGGTGGGTCGCTTGCATGAGAAGCCGGCACAAGCACTGGCAGAGCTGGCACGTTCGACGGACTTGCTGGAGGCCAGCATCGGTGTCGCGGCCATCAACTCATTGCTGGATGTGGACGAGTCGAAGGCGCAGGAGCACAACGCTGCCGAGGTCCTCGCAAGGCACGCCGCAGGGAAGAACCTGGCGCTGATCGGCCATTTCCCGTTCATCGAGCAGCTGCGCCAGGCGGTGGGACAGCTCTGGGTGATCGAGCAGCGTCCCTCCGAGGGGGAATTCCCGGCGGAGGCGGCAGCCGATCTGTTGCCAAGGGCCGATGTGGTCGCCATCACCGGAAGCGCGCTGGTCAATCACACCCTGGATGGATTGTTGGCACTTTGCCACCGCAGTTCGACGGTGATGGTGCTTGGTCCGAGCACTCCGCTCTCGCCCGCCCTCTTTGGGCATGGGGTAAACATCATCTCTGGCACGCGTGTGGTCGATGAGGCTGCCGTGCTGCGCACGATCGGACAGGGGGCTTCCTTCCGCCAGGTGGAGGGCGTGAAACTGCTCACCCTGGTTCGGGAAGAGGTAACATAGGCCACCGAGAGTCATCATGCAACCATCCGCGCGGCTGCGCTCGAAGGCGCCTCGCGTATGGAAATCCACAACCGCGCACGCCCAGCTTGGACGCGTGCATGCGGGGGCTAGACCTGGAGTAGTCAGTGAAACGCTGCTACCTTATCTTGTCCGTCATGGTGCTCGTCGGCCTCCTGGGCACGTCTGTGCGCTGCGCCACGGCGCAGGAAACGCAGCCCGTGGTGCACGCCGTCCTCTTCTACTCACCCACCTGCGGGCACTGCCAGTATGTGATCACACAAGTCCTGCCGCCTCTCTATGAGAAGTACGGCGCGCAGCTTCAGATCATTGGATTCGACGTGACGCAGCCGCAGGGTCAGGCGATGTTCGTCGCCGCTCTCGGACAGTTCGGTGTGCAGCAGCCCAGTGTGCCGTTTCTGGTGATCGAAGATATCACCCTGATCGGCTCGCAGGAGATACCGGAGCAATTCCCCAAACTGGTGGATACCTATCTTGACCTCGGAGGCGCCCCTTGGCCGCAGATTCCCGGCCTGCAGGAGATGCTTGTCTCAGCGGCCCAGACCGCGACTGCCCAGGCCCCGACCCCACCGGAGGTGCAGCCGGCTGCGGCAACGCCAGTTCCGGCTGTCATCGCGGTTGAGCCTCAGCAGGTTGATTGGCGCGAGCGCTTCGCTGCCGACGCCCCAGCCAATACTATTGCCGTCCTGGTCCTCCTTGGCATGCTCGCAGCACTTGTTTGGGCTGCAATCCTGTTCCTGAGAGGGCGGGGCTTTTCCATTGTTGAGGGAAAGCCCGCGTGGATCATTCCCGCGGTGTGCTTGTTGGGTCTGGTTGTGGCTGGCTATCTGGCATATGTCGAAGCGACCGATATGAGCGCGGTCTGCGGACCCATCGGCGACTGCAACAGCGTACAGCAGAGTCCGTATGCGCGCCTGTTCGGCGTTCTCTCGGTCGGCAGCCTCGGACTGATCGGATACCTCGCCATGGGGGCTGCCTGGGCGATTGCCCGCCTCGGTCGGGGTCGCTCGGCGGAACTCGCCGTCGTTTCCCTCTTTCTCATGGCGCTCCTTGGCACCCTCTTCTCCATCTACCTTACATTTCTCGAGCCGTTTGTCATCGGCGCGACCTGCTCCTGGTGCCTGACGTCGGCAGTCCTGACCACGGCGCTCATGCTGCTGTCCGCGGGCGCCGCGGGCAGAATACTCCTGCAAGTGCCACCTGCGGCCGCGGCGCCGGTAAGGTGTTCGCGAAAACCCCGCACGACTCGCGCGCGCTGATTCGCGTGTCAGTCACACGGCTCGGACCTGCCAGCCAGCCTGTCCGGGCCCTGCAAGCGTCGCCGGGATCCCAGACAGGCGCCTCGCATGGCGTAGTACAATCCGCGGGCGAACTCGGCAAGATCCGGGAGGGAGTGCTTGGCGCGGCAAGGCCTGCGCCACGGTCGAGTTCGCAGGCTTTGAGGCCGATGTGAAGAAGAAGCCGGTTCCCAAACCGCATCGCAAGAGCAGGGCAGTTCCATCGAACCGCGGCGCATCCGCAGCCAGGGCGCGTCGTCGGGCATCCAGCACAAGTGGCGCCGCCGCAGGGGAAGCGCAGCATCTTGCCGCGCAGCTGGCCATCATCAAGAGCGTGCAGGCCGGGCTGGCCTCACAGATGGACCTGCAGGGCATCTATGAACTGGTCGGAGAGAAGATCCGCGAAGTCTTCGATGTGCACACCGTTTCCATCGTCACGTACGATGCCGACACCGATAGCCTCACAGGCTGCTACTACTACGAGAAGGGGAACCGCACGCTGATTCCCGGCTCGATTCGGTCCTTTGGCTTCAGGAAACATGTCATCGAGACAAAGAAGCACTTGCTGATCAATCGGGACGTTGAGCGCCTTGCTGTGAAGTACAACAATCCGGTGTATCTTGGGGAAATGGCCAAGTCCTGCCTTTTCGTGCCCATGCTGGTCGGTGACCGCGCGACGGGTGTGATTTCACTGCAGGATATGGATCGCGAGAATGCCTTCAGTGAGTCCGACGTGCGTCTGCTGGAGACGCTCGCCAACTCGATGAGCGTGGCTCTGGAGAATGCCCGCCTGTTCGACGAGACCCAGCGGCTGCTAAAGGAGGCCGAGGATCGGGCCGCCGAGCTTTCGATCATCAACAGCGTGCAGGCGGGGCTCGCCTCCAAGCTGGACTTCGGCGCCATCATTGACCTGGTCGGTGACAAGATCCGGGAGATATTCGACTCTCAGGAAACGATGATCGTGTTGTACCACCCCGAGACGAATACGATCTCCTTCCCGTACCTTTATGGTTCGTTCGATGGCGTGCCGCGGCGCGCTCACCCGGAACCCATAACCACGACAGGATTCAGTGCTGAGGTGATTCGCACCGGGCAGACGGTGGTGATCAATCAGGACATGCGGCGCCGGGCAGAGGAGGTTGGCTCCACGCTCCTGTCCGGCAGCCGATTCCCCAAGGCAGCCGTGTATGTGCCGATCCAGAGCAGCGGCCGCATACTTGGCGTGATCTCCCTGCTCAACCTCGATCGCGAGAACGTCTTCCAGGAGACGGATGTCCGCCTGCTTGAAACCCTGGCCAACTCATTGAGCGTGGCCCTGGAGAACGCCCGCCTTCTCGACGAGACCCAGCGGCTGCTGAAGGAAAGCCAGCAGCGCGCAGCGGAGCTGGCCATCATCAACAGCGTGCAGGCGGGGTTGGCCTCGCAGATGGATCTGCAGAGCATCTATGAGCTGGTTGGCGAGAAGGTACGGGACATCTTCGACGCCAACACCGTTGTGCTTGCGACCTTCGACCTTGAGAAGGACTTGATACACCGGCGCTTCATCAGTGAGCGCGGCCAGCGCCTTTTCCTGGAACCTCAATCCATCCCGCCAAATTGGAGGTCTTTTGTTCGCGGGGGTCGGCCTACGTTGATCAACACGGACCTCGCCGGAGCCATGCAGCGCATTGACCCGGATTTCACGGTTCCCGTCGGAGAGATGCCCAAGTCCGCGCTGAGCGTCCCGCTCATGATGCAGGGCGGGGTGCGGGGCGTCATCAGCCTGCAGAACGTTGAACGCGAGAATGCCTTCAGCGAGTCGGACATGCGCCTGCTGGAGACACTCGCCAACTCAATGAGCGTGGCCCTCGAGAACGCCCGCCTGTTTGACGAGACCCAGCGCCTGCTCAAGGAGACCGAGCAGCGCAATAATGAACTGGCCACCCTCAACAGCGTGGGTGAGGCCATCTCCAGATCCTTGGACATCAAGGTTCTTGCAGGCATCGTTGGCGACCGGGTGCGCGAGATCTTTGCGGCCGAGTCGGTGATCATCATGCTGCTTGACCCGGAGACCAATCTGATCCACATCCCGTTCGAATTTGACGTGCATGAAGGGGGCTACCTCGATTACGTGGAACCATTCCCGCTGGGCAAAGGGCTGGCGTCCAAGGTGATCACGTCCGGCACGTCGCTGATGTTGGGCACGCTGGATGAGGAGCTGGCGAACGGTGCATACTTCCCGCCGGAGATCATTGCCAAGGGCAAGGGCGCCTTCAGCGAGTCGTGGCTTGGTGTGCCGCTCATTGCCGGCGACCGGGTGCTTGGATTGATCGCCCTCGCCGACGCGGACCCGCATGCGTTCCACGAGAATGACCTGCGCCTCTTGCAGACCATCTCGGCCGGCGTGGGGACGGCGATCGAAAAGGCGCGCCTGTTCGACTCCGAGAAACAGCGGGCCGCGGAACTTGCCACGGTCAATACCGTCAGCTCTGCCCTCGCCAGCGAATTGGACCTGAGCACCCTGATCAATCTTGTGGGCGAGCAGACGCGCTCGGTCTTCAAGGCCGATATCGCCTATGTCGCCCTGCTGGACGAGGCCAGCGGCATGATCAACTTCCCCTATACCCACGGAGCAGACTTGACCCCAATGCATCTCGGCGAGGGACTTGCAAGTAAGGTTTTAGACACCCGGAAGCCGCTGCTGATCAACGAGGAGCTGGACCGGCACGTGCAGGAACTCGGTGCCACCCTGGTTGGGCAGGAGTCGCGATCCTACCTGGGGGTTCCGATCGTGGTTGGCGGTGCCGCAGTGGGCGTGCTGAGCGTACAGAGTACGGCGCGCGAGGGTGCCTTCAATGAAGCGGACGAACGGCTCCTGACCACCATCGCCTCAAATGTGGCCACCGTGCTGCAGAACGCCCGCCTGTACGCGCAGGCGCGCCAGGCGCGCCTAGATGCCGAACAGGCCAACCAGGCCAAGAGTGCCTTCCTGGCCAACATGAGCCATGAGCTGCGCACGCCGCTCAATGCCATCATCGGCTTCACGCGCATCGTGCGGCGCAAGGGGGAGGGTGTGCTCCCCGAGAAGCAAGCCGAAAACCTGGACAAGGTGCTCCTCAGTGCCGAGCACTTGCTCGGCTTGATTAACACCGTGCTCGACATCGCCAAGATCGAGGCGGGGCGCATGGACGTGCTCGCCGCCAACTTCCGCCTCGGCGCTCTGATCGATCTGTGCGCCAACACCGCCCAGCCCCTGATCAAGCCCGGCGTGACGCTTGAGAAAGATGTCGACGAACGCCTGAACATCATCTACTCTGATCAGGACAAGATACGGCAGATCGTCCTCAACCTGCTTGGCAATGCTGCCAAGTTCACCGCACAGGGCAGGGTTGTGCTGGCGGCCAGGCCGGACGGCGGCGAGAACGTCAGCATCTCGGTCTCAGACACCGGCATCGGCATCAGCGCCGAGGACCTGCCGCGCATCTTCCTGGAATTCCAACAGGCGGACAACAGCACCACGCGCAAGTACGGCGGCACGGGTCTGGGACTCACAATCAGCCGCGACCTGGCGCACCTGCTGGGCGGGGAGCTCGCCGCCGAGAGCGAACCCGGGAAGGGCTCGACATTCACGCTCACCATCCCCGTGCATTATCGTCCCGCGGCCCCTGCGGAAGAACCCGAACTGCCGGCAGCCTCGCCGCCCTGGAAGGAGGGGTGATTGAAGACCATCCTGATCGTCGAAGACATCGACCTGAATATCGATCTGCTCACCCAGCTGCTTGAGGACGACTACTCACTGATCGTGGCGAAGGACGGCGCACAGGGCGTGGCGCTGGCCGAGGAGAAGCAGCCGGACCTGGTCATTATGGACATTGCACTGCCCGTCATGGATGGCTATGAGGCGGCGCGGCGCATCCGCGAGAAGTTCCCCTCCATGCCGATCGTCGGGCTTTCCTCGCACGCAATGTCGGGCGATGCAGAGAAAGCCAGGGCGTCCGGATGCAGCGATTACCTGACCAAGCCCATTGATGAAGACCTGCTGCGCCAGACGCTGCAGCGGCACCTGGGATAGTGCATCATGGCCGTTCCCAGGATACTCATCGTGGATGACGAGCCGCTCAATGTCGATTACCTCCAGCAGGAGTTGGAGGGTCCCGACTTTGAAACCGTCACCGCCGCCAACGGACAGGAGGCGCTCGATCGTGTGCGGGCCGATGCACCGGACCTGATCCTGTTGGACATCATGATGCCGGTCATGGACGGCTTTGAGGTGCTCTCGCGCCTCAAAGCCGATGACACCACCCGCGATCTGCCCGTGATCGTCATCTCGGCGGCCAGCGACCTTTCGAACGTGGTGCGGGGCATCCAGCTTGGCGCCGAGGACTACCTGCCAAAGCCCTTCGAGCCGACTCTGCTGCGCGCGCGCATCTCCTCCAGCTTGGAGAAGAAGCGCCTGCACGACCTCGAGCAGCTGTACCTGAAGGGACTCGAACGCGAGCTGGATATCGCCCGCGAGATCCAGCAGGGTTTCCTGCCGGTGGAACTGCCGAAAGTTGAAGGATGGGAACTGGCCGCCTACTTCAAGGCCGCGCGCGAGGTGGCCGGAGATTTCTACGATGCCTTCGTGCTGCCCGATGGGCGCCTGGTTTGTTTCGTGGGCGACGTCTGCGGGAAGGGCGTGGGGGCGGCACTGTTCATGACGCTCTTTCGCAGCCTGCTTCGCGCCCCGTTCACCACAAATGTGCTGGCGGGCGCGGAAAGTGCGCAGGCATTGCCGCCCGCCGAGCAGCTGCAGCAGGTGGTGTCATTCACCAGCAACTACGTTGCCGACACACATGCCGAGGCGAACATGTTCGCCACCGTATTCATCGGCGTCTTCAATCCTCAGGACGGTGCGCTCACATATGTCAATTGCGGCAATGAGGCGCCCTTGCTCCTGGGCGAAAAGTCGCTAGCGGCGCTGGGGCCGACCGGCCCGGTCGTGGGTGTAATCCCGAACGCGCGCTTCGCCGTCAAGCAGGTCACCATGCAAAAGAATGACCTGCTGGTGGCCTTTACCGACGGGATACCGGATGCGGTGAATGCGGAGGGCGTGATTTTCGGTAGGGAACGGCTGACTGAATTAGTGCGCGGCGGTGGCACCTCGCCTGCAGCGCTGATCGAGACCATCGCGGCGCAGCTGGGTCAGTTCGTGGGCACCGCGGCCCAGTTTGACGACATTACACTGCTGGCAATCAAGAGGAACAGCTGAGTCGTCGCCCACGCGCGGGGTGACACTATTCCCCCTTTTCCGGTTTGCTTTCCCCGGCTCCCGGGTGTAGCATATGTTCATCCGGCGACCGCGCTGGTCGCGAGGCAGCCTCCGCACGTAGCTGCCGACCTTGCCGCTGAAAGGAGTTGCGTCATGAAATTCAAGACCGTGATGATCATCAAGGCAATTGTGTGCCTCGGCTTCGGGCCGCTGCTGATCTTTGCGCCCGGTCCGCTGCTGACCTTGCTGGGCGCCACCTGGGGAGGCAGCGCCGCGGCGCTCACCGCGAGGGAGTACGGAGCATCGCTCATCGGCAATTTGCTTCTGACCTGGTTTGCGCGCAATGCGGAAGACTCGCCTGTGCGCCGCGCCATAGCGCTGGACCTGTGCGTCTACGATGCGATCGCACTGATTGCCACCGTCGTCATCCTGTTCCAAGGTGGCCTCAACTGGCTCGGCTGGGGAATCGCGTTGGTATACGTCTTCTTCGCAGTCGGATTTGGGTTCTTCATTTCGCCGCAGAAGAAGGCCGCATAGCACTATTAGCCGGCGCAGCATAACGCCGCGCCCGAGGATCGGCGCGCGGTTCGCACGTAGTAGCAGGGACACGATATATCGTGCCCCTGCTGAATTCCCTTGCATGCTTTCCCGACGGCGGGCGCGCCTTAGATCGCCAATCCCTTGAACTGGCTTACATACAGGTGATGGAAGAAGCCGTTCGCCTCCAGCAGCTGTTGGTGCGTGCCCTGCTCGACGATCTCGCCATCGTTGATGACGTAGACGTTGTCCGCATCGCGGATGGTGGATAGGCGGTGGGCGATGACGAAGCTGGTGCGCCCCTGCATCAGGCGCAGCAGCGCCTTCTGGATGCGGGCCTCGGTGCGTGTGTCCACGCTGGAAGTAGCCTCGTCCAGGATCAGGATGCTGGGGTCGGCTAGCACGGCGCGGGCGATGGACAGCAGCTGGCGCTGTCCCTGGCTGAGGTTGCTGGCGCGCTCCGAGAGTTGAGTCTGGTACCCCTTCGGCAGCTGTCGGATGAAGTGATTCGCGTCCGCCAGCCGTGCGGCTTCGATGCACTCCTCGTCGGTCGCATCCAGCCGGCCATAGCGGATGTTCTCCATCACCGTATCCGCGAACAGGAACGTATCCTGCAGGACGATCCCCAGCCGTTCGCGTAGGTCGGCCTTGGAGACCTGGCGGATATCGCGCCCGTCGATCGTGATGCGGCCCTCATTGACCTCGTAGAACCGGCTCAGCAGATTGATGAGCGTGGTCTTGCCTGCGCCCGTCGGTCCGACCAGGGCGACCGTCTGGCCGGCCTTGGCCTCGAGCGTCATGTTCTTGATGACCGGCCGGTCCGGGAGGTAACCGAAGCACACGTTCTCGAAGCGTACCTCCCCTCGAACGGGCGTCGGGAGCGGTGAATCAGCGGCCGCGTCGACCTCCGGTGGCGTGTCGATCACCTCGAAGACCCGTTCGGCACCGGCCAGCGCAGCCTGGATCGAGTTGTACATGTTCGCCAGCTGCCGCAGCGGCTGGGTGAAGTTCTGGGCGTAGGCGATGAACGTCGCGATCATGCCAACCGTCACCAGGTGCTGCAGTGCCAGGTATCCGCCCAGACCCGCCAGCACGATGACGAAGAAGTTTCCCAGCACGTTGGTGAGCGGCATAAGCATCAGGGCGTAGGTATTGGCATACACACCCGCCTTGTACACCCTTTGATTGCTGCCCTTGAAACGCTCGATGGCGGCCTCGCTGCGGCGAAAGGCCTTGACCACTCGCTCGCCGCTGATGGATTCCTCCATCACGCTGTTGATCTCGCCCAGTTCCCGCTGCAGCTCACGAAAGCCCTTGCGCGTGTAGCGCGCCACGAACTGCGTGAACCAGAACATGATGGGCACTACCAGCACGGCCGCCAGCGCCAGCCACACGTTCAGCACGAACATGGCGATCACGATCCCCACCAGCGAAAGCACGCTTGCCACCAGCGAAACTACGTTCTGGGACACGGCCTGGTTGATGGCATCGATGTCATTGGTCAGGCGGCTCATCAGGTCGCCCGCGGAGTGACCGTCGAAGTAGGCGATGGAGAGCCTTTGCAAATGCTCAAACATGTCGCGCCGCAGGCGGCGCAGCGCGTCCTGCGAGATGCGTGCCATGATCCAGCTGGAGATGGCTTGGAAGCCGTTGTCCAGCAGGTACACGGTCAGCAAAAGGATGGCCAGTTGCGACAGGCCGCTTATCTGCCGGGTCGAGATGAATTGGTCGATGGCGCGGCCGATCAGGTAAGGCTCGAGCAGACCCAGCAAGATGTAGGTCAGCACAAAGACCAGCACCAGGATCAGCACACCCCTGTACGGGCTGAGGTACAGCGCAAGCCGGGTCAGCGCGTGCCGCGGATCGCTGGCCTGCTCGATCGTGGTGGAATGCATGTGGCCGTGCCCAAACGCGCGGCGGATATCCGGAACACGGCGGTCGGACGAAGGGGCGCCGGTGTTCATGTCCCCTCCTGCAGTTTCACGCCGTCGCCCAACTGTGAGTCGTAGATCTCCTGATACACGGGGCTGGACTGCATCAACTCGCCGTGCGTGCCCTGTGCCACGATCCGGCCTTCATCCACCACCACGATCTTGTCCGCGCGCAGCACGGTGCTGATGCGCTGCGCCACCACAAAGGATGTGCTTCCTCGAGCCCAGTCCTTCATCGCCTCCTGGATGCGCGTCTCGGTATCGACGTCCACCGAGCTGGTGGCGTCATCCAGGATCAGGATCGAGGGGCGCAGCAGCAGGGCGCGTGCAATCGCGATGCGCTGCTTCTGTCCACCGGAGAGGTTCACGCCGCGCTCCTCGATGCGCGTGTCGTATCCCTGCGGCAGCTCCATGATGAAATCATGCGCCTGAGCCGCCCGGGCCGCCGCGATCACCTCCTCATCACCCGCATCCGGCTGCCCGTAGCGGATGTTGTCGCGCACGCTGCCCGAGAAGAGCACCGTATCCTGCGGCACCACGCCCACTTGCATCAAGAGGTCGTTCTGCCGCACCCGGCGCACATCCATTCCGTTCCAGGTCACCTTGCCGGAAGCCACGTCGTAGAAGCGCGGCACAAGGCCGACCAGCGAGGACTTGCCCGCGCCGGTCGCGCCCAGTATGGCAATCGTCTGCCCCGGCTCCGCCACCAGATCCACATCGTCCAGGACCAGGTCGTCATGCGCGCCGTGGTAGTGGAAGTCCACAGCCTCAAACGCCACGCGTTTTTCGCGGCCGGCTGGCAGGGGCAGCGGGTCTGCGGCGTCCTGTACCTCGGCCTCAGTGTCCAACACTTCGTTGATGCGCTCGGCCGAGGCGGTGGCAGCCGCCACCACGTTCGCCAGCATGACCATCACGCCCAGCGGCCCCATGGTGGTCTGCAGGTAGTTGATGAACGCCACGATCTGCCCGACCGAGACGCCGCCGGCCGCGGACTGAATCCCGCCGGCCCAGATCACGACCACAATGCCGATATTGACGAGAGCGCTCATGGCCGGAAACAGCGTCGCCATAAAGCGCATCACCCGGATGTTGCGGTCGGCGTATTCCTCGTTGACAGCCGCGAACCTCCCGGCCTCATGATCGGCTCGCACAAATGCCTTGACCAGCCGGACGCCAGCGATGTTCTCCTGCAGCACCGTATTGAGCCGGTCCAGGGTCCTCTGGACGATAAGGAACAGCGGCCCCATCCGTGAGACGAAGAAGACGATGACCAGGGAGGTCGCCACCAGCACCGGCAGGATCATGAGCGCCAGGTGGCTGTCCGTGACGAACATGAGGATCAGGCTGCCGATCATCAGCACTGGGGCACGCGTGCCGATGCGCAGCGAGACCTGCACGGCGCGCTGGAAGGCGGTGGTGTCGCTGGAGAGGCGCACCATCAACTGACCGGTGTTGAGATGGTCGAGATTCCCAAAGGAGAAGGATTGGATCTTCAGGAAGAGGGCTTCGCGCACGTCGCGCGCCACGCTTTCCCCGACCTGGATGGACAGCACGTTGTTGCTGACCGCGAACACCGTCTGCAGCGCGGATATGGCCAGCATGATGAGCGTGGTGTCGATGACCACCTGCATGTTGCCGGCGTTGATCCCCTGGTCGATAATGCGCTGGATCAGGCGCGGGATGCTCAGGTCGATCAGCACGACCGCGATCAACAGCACCAGAGCGGTCAGGCCTCGCCGCCAGTAAGGCGCTGCAAAGTGCAGCAGTTTCCGGATATGGTTCATGCCTTCCTGGATGACGATGCCTGGAACTGGTCCACCATCTTCTTGAGCGCGGGCATGGCCTTCACAATGGACTTAAGCTCGTCCTCGTTCAAAATCTTCATGCCCTCCCGCATCCAGGCGCGGGTTTCATTGAACACCGTGTCCAGAAGTTCGTTCCCCGCCTGTGTGAGGGTCAGTTCGATGTAACGGCGGTCTTCTGGGCGTTCAAGGCGGGCCAACAGCCCCTTCTGGACCAGCACTTCCACGGCTTGGCTGATGGCCGGGCGGCTGATGTTCTTGGCGGCGGCCAGCTCGCTCATGGATCCTGGACGTCGGCGCACATACCGCAGCACGTGGAACTGCTCAACCGTCACATCAAAATTTGCAGTGGCCGTGGCCCGAATGTGGGCGCGGATGCGGCCCCAAAGGGGCGGCACCGTGTCCCAGAAACGGTCGATGGCCTGTTCGCGGATGTGCACAGCAGACGTCATGGCAGCCTCCATAATACTTAACTTTACGAATGATTAAGTAGCGAAACTAGTTTAACCTCGCACTTTGGGCATGTCAAGGGACGCCTGCCAGGCCCAAGAAGCAGGTCTCACAGGGGGTAAGCCTTCATGTATGGACGTGTTCAGGAGGAGAAAGCAGAATGGCAGCCGCTGCCTATCTTGACGGCGGCAAAGAGTCGATGGGTGTGTAGGGGCACGATATGGTGTGCTGGAACCAATGCGTCTTGCAGCGTTCGAGCTTGAGATACCGATATGGGAAGTACAGCAGCCCCTTTGTTAAAAGGGCGATTCCTAACACGCAGCACTCAACACGACTGACACCTTTCAGCATGGACACACACCTGAATCACGACTTCTTTGTCCAAAGCGCAGGCGTATAATTCAAATACAGCGACGTAGGGACTGTGTCTCCCGTATGCCGCCCAGGGACATTCGATAATTCCGCTCCAGACGAGTTCTAGTTCACTGGTCCCTTGGTCCACTCGCTTTCTCATTTGTCAAGGATGATTGAAATGACATTACAAGACGAAATAGATGATGCTCGAAACGACATTCACACCGACGGCTACCCGATGTCAATCAGCGAATTGATTAGCCTTTATGAACAAAACGAGATAGACATACATCCCGAGTTTCAGCGTTTTTTTCGATGGTCTGAAACTCAATAATCAATGCTCATAGAATCGATCTTGCTAGGAATTCCTATTCCACCAATCTTTGTAAGCCAACGTGATGACGGTGTTTGGGACGTTATTGATGGTCTGCAAAGGCTATCAACGATTTATCAATTTGTTGGCATCTTAAGAGATGAAGACGGGCACACACTTCCGCCCCTAGTTCTGCAAACTACGAAATACTTGCCTTCAATGAATGATAAGTACTGGGATAATCCGGATGACGAAGTACACTCATTCACAAGTACCCAACGCCTCCTAATCAAGCGATCCAAGCTAAACATCAGCATCATTGAGCGCGAGAGTGACGAGAAGGCCAAATACGAACTGTTTCAACGGCTTAACACTGGCGGATCCATCGCGACTCCTCAAGAAGTGCGCAACTGCATGCTAGTAATGTTGAATAGGGATTTTTACCATTGGCTCCGCAGCCTAGCAAACTACGATCCGTTCCAACAGTGTATCGCATTGAGCGATCGGTTGTTTGAAGAGCAGTATGACATCGAGCTAGCACTTCGCTTTGTCCTGCTATTTGATATTGGTGTTGATGCTCTAACCGAAGTGAAAGACATCGGAGTCTTCTTGACAGACCAAATGCTTGAACTGGCCGGACAACAGGACATCGACTTTGGACGATATGAACACGCCTTCTTCACTGCATTTGACACGCTTGCTCGCACCATAGGAAGCAACAGTTTCAGAAGGTACGCGGCAAACAACGACAAATACACAGGCGGCTTCTTGTTGTCGTCCTATGAAGTCATCGCCCTTGGAGTCGGCTATAACTACGCCCAGTTACCTAACGATAATGAGATCACCACCAAGGCCAAAGGTATCTGGTCTAACGACACCTATACTACCTGGTCGGGCTCGGGAATAACTGCAATGAGAAGGCTGCCTCACCTTGTTCCCCTAGGACGCACCATATTCACCCAATGACTACTCGTACGGTTGAAGAACTGGAAATGCATATTGCCGAAGATATCGCCTGGCGCAAGAAGGAGCTGTCCGACATTAAGAAGCTAGTGCAATCGGCTTCAACCTCAAGCGTGCGCCGAACGGCATTGATCCGAAGTGGAATTGCGATGCTGTACGCTCATTGGGAAGGATTTGTAAAGAATTCCTCGAAATGTTATCTAGAATTCGTCGATTCTAGGAGACTGGCCTACAATCAACTATCACCTAACTTTGTGGCGATTGCCATGAAGTCAAGACTCGCACAGGCAACACAAAGCAACAAAGCCTCGACGTTTGTTACTGTATGCGAATTCTTATTGAATAATCTCGATGAACGATGTAGATTGTCCCCCGAGCACTTAATTAAGACGCAGGGCAATTTGTCTTCATCAGTTCTCAAAGACATCATGTTGTTGCTTGACTTGGACTATTCATTCTATGAAACAAAAGAGAAGTTCATCGACATCAGTCTTGTAAAAGCCCGTAATATCGTAGCGCATGGAAATTTCTTGAGTGTCGACACCGATGAATACCTAGAGCTATTCACCAAGGTATTGGAAATGCTGGAGTACTATCGAAACCTAATTGAAAACGCAGCACTGACTGGCCGATATCAGAGTTAAGCATCAATGGCAACGCCCCGTGGCGCGGCGTGTATTCCGTTGGGGGGAGAGAGATACATGCTCGAACCTCAGTTCTACGGTAAAGTGCTCCCTACGGGCGTCCAGATACAATGCCAGCATGGACATATCCCAACTCTTCGGCTCGCTGTTACCCACCTCCGACGATTTCCAGCCTATCATTCAGCAGATGGAGTCGAAGTACCTCATTTCTCCCCCGCGGCCGGGGCAATGACTGTTGGCGGAAGGCCATCTTCCGTGGCCAGCCTGCGCCCCGTTGCAGACACGTGGGCGCCGCAAGCGCGGCAATTCAAGGGCGGAAGATATTGCCTAGCTGCCGCCAGAGAACAGGATTCAATGCGCGGAAGCCGTCTGCGTTGAAGGCCATGGCGAGCAGGTTGCTGACTAGGATCGTGATGCCGGCCAGGCCGATGCCCAGCAAGAGATAGAGAAATCGCCGGGGCAGCCCGCGGGTCAGTATCCTCCCCAATTGCCAGAATCCCATGACGCTCAACAGAAACAATGGAGGCACGAAGTCTCCCAGATATCGCTCCGCCGACCAGAAGAAGATCAGGAAGACCCCGAAGCTCGAAAGGAAGGCGGTCCACAGGGTAGTGGTGATCCAGGCCAGAGAGCGCTGATCGGGATCACTGCCTGAGCCCCGACGCAGCATCTGCACGGCGTGGATCGCGTTCAGGGAGGAGAAGATGACAAACGGCGCGGTGCACATCAGGCCGGCCATCGGCGAGGACCAGTAGATCTTGGGCAACGGAATGCTAGGGATCACCGACTCGCGAAACCCGGGTATCGGCTTAAAATAGGGAAAAGCGTAGCCAAGTCGCGCTGGCGCAAATAGGTAATTGCACAGGTTTTGGACAATGTAAAGGGGCGAGAACAATTCAGCGCGGTGCTCTTGGAATCCGCCGCTCAACTGGTACGAGATCCCCGACTCAAGCACCGAACCGAAACGTGCCCAGTTGTACCAGCCGAGAGCCGCCGCACCCAGCGCCAGCGGCAGAATGAGCGCCAGCAGAGCTCGTAGGGAGGGCGCCAGGGCTCCGGCTTTGCGTTGCCTCGCCAAGATCTCGCCGGATACAAGCAACGCTAGCAGGATTACCGGCACCGCCTGCGTGATTCGGGAACCCACGGCTGCGGCCCAGAAGACTCCCGCGAGCACAAGACCCCCTCTGTGAATGGACGTGGCATCCAGCGCGCGGAAGGCTGAGTACAAACCAGCCATGAAGAAGAATGCCCCTCCCATCACCGCCGCGCTGTACACGTTCGGAGTGCTCAGCAGCCATCCGGACGGCGCCGCCAGGCCGAGCACTAGCAGACCAGCGCCAAGACTCAACAATGGAACATCCTGAAAGAAGCGCCTCCAGATCTTCAGCGCGAAGAGCGACTGCACGACGAAGAGCCCGGAAATGAACGCGAATACGAGGTATTCGTCGCCGATCTCCGCTTGCGCGATGAGCTTCGCGACGGCCAGGATCAGGGCGGGGACGGGCCCGAAATACAAATAGAATTTGCCGCGGTACAGCGACGCGTCCAGAGGGAAGGGCGCGCCCTTCCGTGCCGCGGGGTCGTACGGATTCGCGACCGCCAGCAGCGCGGGATCCGGCTCCAGTTCAAGCGCCAGGTGCCCGTGCAGGAATGCGGACGCAAGCTGGTCATAGGTATGAGTAAGGCTGGGCCAATGAGTCCAGGACCCGACGCTTACCAGCCACACATAGGCAACGAGCACGAGCCCGATGCACAGCAGGACCACGATGGCGCCATGAACCCGGCGCGCGCTGGAAGCGCCCTGAGTTGACTCGGGGTCGGATCGATGGACTCCTCCGTTGGATTGAAGATCAGACATCAGCCAGCCGCCCCACAATAGGTCTTCCGCAAGACGACGGACCCGGTCGCCGTATCAGGCGCCGCTGTCATTCTGCACCGGAGCCCACCACCATCCGATCAGCGTGGTGATAGCCAGCAGCGTGAACAACTCGGGGAAGTTGTTGTGCAGCATGAACAAGGCCGGCCGGTATCCGAGAGGGATCAGCACGGTTGCATAGGCCGCCGCAAAGACCAGGATTCCTGCAGCCAGGAGCAGGTTCCGCCGCCCATCGGCATGCTGCTGTTCAATGTTGTGAAGCAAGAGTGCCACCGGAGCGGTCAGGAGCGGCAGGGTGTAGTCATGGCTCACCGGCGGCAGCAGTATCGCCACCAAAGCGCACGCCAGGAACAGTGGCACGTTCAGCCCGCGCGTTCGCCGGCAGTATGCCCTGACAATGAGCAGCAGCACGCACAATCCGATCATCGCCAGAAGCACGTATTGCAGCAGGCCCGCGTCCAGGGCGAGTCCACGCTTCGCCAGCGTACCGCTGGCTATGCTGGCAAAGGAGAACGCGGAGTGATTGTCGAATCGGATGGTATTGGGAAAGCCCGCACGCCCCTTCAGTGCATTCACAAAATCCAGGAAGATTCCCGGCCCAAGGATGAACCCCACCGCCAGATTGGCCAGGCCCAGAAGCACCAGCCTCCGCAGGTTGTCCTTCCAGTCGTGCCAATCGTCAATGAACATGACGATGAACACCAGCGGAAAGACCTTGAGATGCACGGAGATGCAGAAGAGGACGTACGCCCATACCGCATGCTTCCTGTCCGAGTGGAAGATCCAGACGGCCAGGTACGCCAGCAGACCCGCGATCACGTTGAACTGCGCCCGCTCGAGTTCGAACAGCAGCCCGTAGGACATCATCCCGCTGACGAATACCAGCAGCAGCGACGTCGAGAGTGTGCGCGCTCTGGCCATCCTGTATGGGAGGATCAGCGCCTGCCAGATGTAGGCAACCAGCGTCACCACGGAAAAGACAATGTACGCCTTGCCGATCTCAAACAGCAGCAGTGGACCAAGCAGGATGTACACGAGGGGCGGATACGGGATATTCCCCACGTAAGGCGTCTTGCCCTCCAGGAAGAGCCGGCTGACCGAGATCATCGTCTGGCGCAGATCCGCCCCGATGGGCGTCATGATGGGCACCACCAACTGCAGCACGTCCATCCTGGGCCCGGAAAAGAATACTGAGAGGATGAAAAAATTGATATAGGGGATCAGGAATCCGATCAGGATCCACCAGATGGGGGGAACGTCCTGGATTCGCGATGCCGCGCCGTGCCATCCGGAGCGGAGCCTAAGGCGGAGCTTTTCCACGTACGTGCGCAGGGTCATTGTCGCTTGCATTGCGAGGTTGTCGATCTCCCGGCGGATTATAGTGCAGGGTGCCTCTCATTCCAGCGGCTGGCATTCGGTGTCGAAATGCCCGGACAGGGACAGGGAGAAACACCTTGGGCCGAAGGCGTCGAGTTCACGCAGGGGAGAGTACCCGGGATCGTGCCTCCTGCTGGATCTGCCCACATGGTTCATCCAATCGAAGACACTTCGTCCTTCCTCGGAGAGCTGAAGCAGGATGGAAGCCGCCCGGAGATCCACAGCTGACTCTGCCGTCTCAGGGGAGTATCCCTGGATTCGCACGAAAAGCTTGTTGGTGACGCCGTACGTGCGGAGGAACCGGTCGTACGCAAAGATCCATCTGTAGTCGCCGGGTCTACCGCTCTCCACCACAAGGGCATAGTCCTTGTGTGCGTCGAGCACGGCAGAGATCTCGTGCAGGTCGCGGGCAAAGCCGCGCGTGCTCTCCACGTAGTCTGCCACGAAACGGACGATGGGGTCATATCCTCTGACAATCGTCGATGCAAACAGCACAATCACGAGTGCCGTGCGGGCGGCGCGGGTGGCGACAGCTCGGTCCCCATGCGGAACAAGGCTGAGACCAAGGCCGAAAAGAACGTAGATCGCCGCAGGAATGTAGAGCATTCCTGGGAAATCGGAGCGCTGGCCGGTGGGCCACGCCCCGTTGTAGAAGTAGAGCTGACTTAGATAGATCAGGGCCATGGAGACCAGCCAGAACTGCGCCCACTGAACAGCAGTGCGGTACTGACGGTCATGCCAATGGTCCAGGAGTAGCACACCTGGCGTGACCGCCAGGACTAGCAGGGTCACCAATGCGGAGCTGTTTGCCGGACTCTGGATCGCTTGAATCAGCACGCCCATCCGTGCCGATAGCGACATCGAATTCCCGTAGAAGTCCACACCGGAGTCAGAGAGAGCCAGGAGCAGGCTGCAGACAACTACGGCGCCGTAGAGAAGCCCCACAGCAGCCGGAAGCCATACAGCGGGATTCCTAGCGCGGACCCCGCGATATGCAAGATACAAGCAGGGAACGGCAAGCAGGACGAAGTTTTCCTTGGAGCCAATGCAGACAATGGCTCCCAGGAGCACAGCGAGCCCGCCTGCGACTCTGGTGCTGGGCGTCACGCCCTCCTGTGGCCGAAGTACTTCCCTCGTACCCCAGATGTAGACTGCCAGGCCAGGGAAGGTATAGGTCTCCCCCACAGCCAGCCAGGTGCCGATCTCCCCCCAGTACGGAAACGTCAGCCCGTAAGCGCAAAGCAAGCCGGCACCCCACCAGCCGAGCGGACGCGACATGAGGCTCCAGAACAGCGCGACCGCCAGGGCCACCAACAATATCGGCACAACATGGTAGTAGACAGGATGTGCACCGAAGGCCGACATCTGGGCGAGCCGCAGAACCGTGAATGTCGGACGAAAGTGACCGCCGATTCCGAACTGCCCAAGCTCGGTTTCTGACAGCGAGCTCACTATCTCGCCGGGAGGAAGCTTCCCATCCGGACCGAGCAGCGTGACGATCTCATGATCATCTATGGGGGACCAATTGGACCAAAGGGCTCGTCCGAAGAGGGAGAAGCTCAGAACGAAGGAGAACAATACGGTCAAGAGTGTCGTGTTCGCACTCAACACATTGCCGGCCGCTGGCATGGGTTTGCTCATGGTGCCGCAGCCTGAGATCCTCTCGCAGCCCACGTGCGCGGGCGCCACGGCAAGAAGCGTCAGTGTGATGATTAGCAGCAGTTCAAGATCACCAGGGCTGCTGCTCCAGACAAGAAGGAATATCGAGAGCACAAGACCTGCAAGAAGCGCCCAACCTGCCCAACCCGGAAGAGCCGCCGCCGGCGAGCGTATTCGGCTGCCGAGGGCGATCACGACCGACAAGTACACTATGGTTTCCCACAGAATGAGGGCTAGCGTCGCGTACGTCCACCAGGGGTACGTGAACCGATGAGCAAAGACCGCTCGTCCGCCAGTCTCGGCAAAATTGATGGTCTTGGCCACACCATCCCACGAGGCCTTGATGACGGCGCCGCGCGGGCCCGAGAACACGATCACGGCATGATCACCGGTCCATCCAATCCAGGAAAGCGCCGCCCCTGTCTTGGAGGTCAAGCTCAGGTCGGTCCCCGTACGGATCCACCCCGGGGCTTCCGGCAATGAATCGAAGCTCACGTCACCCAGTGATGTACTGAACCAGTTCAGGTGGACCTGCTGGCCGTCTCCAAGCTGAACAGGTTCGATTTGAAGTGTATGTTTCGGCGTTAGAACATAGATCTTTGCCGGCAGCCGCGACATGCCAAGCGCGGCCACAAGGGCAAGTGCGCCGGAGGCTGCCAGCAACCAAGTGCGGTCCCTGCGGGAGAGAGCCTCTCTGAGTCGCGGCGTTGTGAAGTAGGCGACCGCCGCCAACGGCAGAACCAGCACAGCCGAGAGGATCAGCCGGGTACGGCTGAGCGTCGGCGTCTGCAGCACGAGTAGATAGAAAAGAAGCGCGGGCCAATAGGCCCACACCACAGACAGAAGCATGCGCAGCCACGAGATTCGCCGCAACCTGCCGATCGCCATTGCGCGAATTCTATCATCGTGGCTGCGACGCAAAAGCCGGACGATACGGCCGGCCTTGCTCAGCTTGTGAAAAGCTCGCCATCCAGGGAGGCTCCAGGACTCTGCGTCCCCGCGATCACATCGAGGCTGTTACACCTCAACGTTCAAGTACTTGTACTTGGGCAGGCGCGCCCGGATCACGTCGCTGTAGAGCTCGCGCAGGCGGGCGGTGATGGGCCCCATCTTCCCGTTGCCCACCGGGCGGTGGTCGATCTGTGTCACCGCTAGGACCTCGGCCGCGGTCCCGGCCATGAGGAATTCCTCGGCAATGTAGGCCTCGGTGCGGTCGATGGAACGCTCAACCACCGGCACGCCCATTTCGCTCCGCGCCAGCTCCAGCACCGTGCGGCGCGTGATGCCCTCCAGGATGTTGTCCGTGACCGGCGGAGTGATGAGGATGCCGTCGCGTACCATGAAGATGTTCATGGCGGAGCCCTCGGAGAGGTGGCCGTTGCCGTCCATGGCCAGTACCTCATCGAAACCGGCCAGCACCGCGTCGGACTTCATCAGCGCCGAGTTGACGTATGCGCCTGAAACCTTGCCGCGCGCCGGGATCATGTTGTCGTCGATGCGCTGCCACGACGAGACGGTGACGTGCGCGTCGGTGTCGTTCTTGACGTACTTCTCCATCGGCATCACGAACATGCAAAACTCGTCCTTGAGATCGTGCAAGCGCACGCCGATGCCCATCTCGGCCTTGTAGAAGATCGGGCGCAGGTAGATGTCCTGCTGCCAGTGGTCGGTGCGCAGCACATCCAGCGTCAATTGGATCAGGCTCTCCTCGTCGTACTTGGTCTGCATCGTCAGTAGGCGGGCGGAGTGCAGCAGGCGGCGGAAATGGTCGTACGGCCGGAAGAGATATAGCTGCTTCTTGTCGGAGTTCCAGTAAGCGCGCAGGCCTCCGAATACTGCTGTGCCGTACAGGAAAGCGTGTGTTGCTATGCTGATCTTGGCTTCGGAAAGTGGAACGATCTTCCCCTCAAAGAACGCGTGTTTCGAGAGATCCACAGGTCGCCTCCAAAAAGGGATCAGGACCAACTCTTACGCAAGAATTATAGCCGACTCAGTCTCGTTCACCTTGGGCAGGTGCAGATAATGCAGCTGGGCGCGCAGGCCACGCGCGGTTTGAGGAGGCCCCAGCAAGGCCGAAACGAAAAGGATTCGCCGTTACTCAATGATCCTTGAGGGCCTCGGACTCCAGCGCCATGATTTTGCTGTTGGCAAAGAAGGCGAAGGCGAAGCCGGATGGGTCACCGGCTTTCTTGTTCGCGATGGGCATCAGGCGCGCGGTCAAGGGCTTGTCGAGGCGCAGAGCCAGCGCGGCGTCCTCCAGCACAGGCAGGAAGAGCCCGCTGAAGCCTGCACCTCGTCGGGTACAATTTCGCCATCTCAGCATTGCACAGAGTTCACGGAGAACGGAACCAGGCCACTGGCGCGGAGGACCATTCGCCCGTGCGTGTCACGCAATTGACTCAGCGGAAGATCCTCTTATTCCTCGGCCTTATCACATTGAGCGCCGTGGTGCTCAGTGTGCTAATGCTTACGCGGGATCTCGACTGGGGTGACGACTGGGCAGGCTATATCATGCAGGGGCAATCCATCGCAAGGGGGAACATGCGGGAGTTCGTGGAGGCGAATGCCTTCACGATTGAGCACTCATCCTACGTTATTGCGCCGGTCACTTATCCCTGGGGGTTTCCACTGTTGCTTTCCCCGGTCCTGGATGCATTTGGGCTCAACCTCCTGGCGCTGAAGTTCGTGCTGACAATTTGCTATGCGCTCTTCTTGCCGGCGTTCTTCCTCCTGGCTCGCACCCGGTTATCGCGATCGCAAGCCCTGCTGCTGACGGCCGTATTGGGGCTGAATCCGGCCTTGCTCCTGATGCAAGACGGCCTCGGCGCGGACATCCCATTCCTGTTGTTCTCAACTCTTGGCCTCTGGCTCATAGAGAAGTTCGTCAACCAGGATCAACAACCCTGCGTGCGCCTTGGCCCTGGAGTTGCCATCGGCTGCGTTGTTTTCCTTGCGATCTTCACGCGTGGAAATGGGTACTTTCTCCTGGCATCGCTGGCGATCGCGCAGTTCATGCGATTTATGCGACGCGCACGGCATAACGTTCGACTGCATCCTGCGGATCTGCAGGGCGTTGTTCCGTATGCAGTCGTGGGATTGCTCTATGTCTTGCAGGCATGGGCGTTTCCAGGTCTTCCATATCCACTTCGTCCCCTGTTTGCAGTCATGTCCCTTCCGACTATCTGGAACAATGTTGGATACTACTTTTGGCTGCCTGCGGACTTCTTTGGGAATTTGGTGAATGGAGGCAGGATCATCTACCTGGTACTATTGATTGGGTTCCTCCTGAACCTTTCGCAATGGCGCGGTCGCGATCTCCCAATCCATGCGTATGGTCTGGCGACGCTTCTCTTCCTTGTACTCTATCCGCACGTCCAGGGTTTGCGATACATACTCCCGCTCCTGCCCCTATTCGTCCTGTTCTCCTTTGATGGGATGAGGCGTGTTGTCGAGCGGCTGCAACCAGGTCATCGCGAGAGGACCATGGCTCTTACGTTTGACCTGTGGGCGGGACTTGCACTGATCTCATTGGCAGCCTGCATCCAGCTCGGGTGGGGCAACCTGGCCGCCGACAGGGCCTTCAATGGTCGCTCGTCCGGGGCGTTTTCTCCTGGAAGCAGTGCTATGTTCGAATTTGTGCGGCAGGAGACGCCCCCTGACAGCGTGATCATATTCTTCAAGCCGCGCACCATGCGCCTGCGGACCGACCGCGATTCTTTCATGACAAGTGAGTGCCAGGATCTGTCCACAGGCGATTACGTGGCAATCCTTAATAGCGAGCAAGGCTATGATCAGATCCAGCCGGACAAAGTCACCCACTGCAATCCAGCTGTATTTCTTGTCCCTGTGTACGAGAAGTACGACTTCATTATCTACCGCATCAGCCCTCTAGACTAGTGCTTTGTTGAGCGTCTCTGCGCGTCGTCTGCCTTACTCGGGTGCACGCCAAGAGTCGGTGCATTCGAGGGACGTGAGGCGGAACTCGATGGCGATCGGATTGTGGAGCGCGCGGCGCTCGGTGGTCGGCAAACAGGCGGCGCGAGCTGGTCGGTCATGGATTGACGAAGCGCGAGGACGGCGGCAGAGAGTACTGGCGGATGAAACAGGAATCGGGGCACGGCATACCGTGCCCCGATTGCTATATGTCAGCGCGGGTGGAGTGAGAACGACTCGCGGCTCCCGAGCGGGCCCTGGAGCGCCTCCGAATCCAGCGCCATGACTCTGCTGTTGGCGAAGAAGGCAAAGTCGAAGCCGGTGGGGTCACCGGTTTTCTTGTTGGGGATGGGCATCAGGCGCGCGGTCAGGGGTTTGTCAAGCCGCAGAGCCAGCGCGGCAACGTCTAGCAGCACCGGTGTGATCTGTTCGGCGGTCGCCTCGCCGGGAAGCGGGACCGTGTCCAGCCCCGTGCCGCAGACCGCCGAATACAACAGCAAGTCCTTGACGGTCAGGGTGCCTTCGGCCGCGCGCTGAGCCAGGGTCTCGTCTTCAAGCACTGGCAGGAAGAGTCCGCTGAAACCCGTACCTCGGAAACGCGCGCGCTCGATGGCCTCGGTCAGGATCGCCGCCGCCGCCAGGGAGCCGTGCAAGCCCACGCGGGCAACACCGAGGCGCTCGAAGGCAGTGCCAATGGAGAGGGCTTCGGACGGAAACGGTGCGAGGGAGAAATCGATGCCCAGGAATCTGGGACTCGGTGACTTGGTCGTGGACGGCTTGGAGGCAGCGCGGCGCGTTAGGCCTTGCGCGACCCTGGCGAGGGCCTGGCCGTGTTTCTCGATCGAATTGACCAGTGCACTGCGGCCCTTGTCAACTGTGGTCGCCGCCGTGAAGGCCTCAACCGCAAGGCCGGCCGCCTCTGTCGCGATGGCAAAGGCAGGCTGTGCACCCTCATGATAGGCGGCAGGGAAGAATGGGGAGCCTGCTGGTACATTCGCCAGCGCGGCGAAACGCAGATTGGCAAAGCCGTTCGGATCGATGGGTGCGCACCTGACGATCACCTGCGCGCATTTCTGCACCGCCGCGAGATCGATGCCGCGGCGATTGTCCGCCATCACGCCGCCGAAGAACACGTTCTGTGTTGCGGCAATGGCCTCAGGGATGACCTCGTAGCTGCGCGGCATGCGCGGCGAGGCCGGGCCGAGCGAGGCGTGGCCTACCTCGATCTGCTTGATCAGCAGGTCAAGTTCCCTCGCAGTGTCGGGCAGCGCATCCAGGCGGCTCTCGCCTAGCAGCGCGGGGAATGGGATTGTGGCCAGCCGTGTGGTCTGGACCTCGTAGCCCGCAGCTTCGAAGGCAGCCCTGGCATTGCGCAGGAACACGCCCGCGCGGTGCAGGACCGCCTGGTCGAGGGGGAAGCGGGGATTGCAGAAGTAGGTGATCGAACGGATTTTCATGGATATTTGGCACAAAGGACTTAAGGGGAACATGGAGAACCGAGCATCGCCCTTGTATTACCTCGTGTCCCTCGTGTTTAGCCTCCTCTGTCTCACCACCTCAAACATCAGCACCGCGCCAGCCACAGCGGCGTTCAATGATTCGGCCTTGCCTTGCATCGGGATGCTGACGGTCACCGTCGCCAGCCCGCGTGCAGCCTGTGTGGCGCCCTCGGCCTCCCCGCCGATGATCAGCGCCAGGGGTGGGCGGAACGCCGTTTCCCAGCACGACCGCCCGTGCATATCGGCGAGATACACATTCCAGCCATACACCGCAACCTGCGTCTTGATCTCGTCCCAGCTGACCTCATAGATCGGAAGCCGAAAGTGCGCACCCATGCCGGCGCGCACGACCTTGGGCGCAAAGGAATCGGTGGTGCCGGGCGCCAGGAAGGTGGCATCAACGCCGGCGGCCTCAGCTGTGCGCAGCAGTGTGCCGAGGTTGCCCGGATCGCGGACCGCATCGGCGATCAGGACGAAGTTGAGTTCGTGCACGCGCTGCGGCGTTTCGTCGGCCAGGACAGCCAGGATGCCCTGCGAGTTCTCGGTCTCGCTCAGAGAAGCCAGCAGCTTGCCGGAAACTTCGTCGATCTCGATGCCGCGCTGCCGGATGCGCGTGAGCAACTGGCTGCCGCGCTCGCTCAACTCGCTGCTGTGGAGCACGAATCGAAAGGGCCAATTGCTGGCCAGGGCCTCCTCAACGAGCCGCACGCCCTCGGCCAGGAACGCCTGCTGTTCGCGCCGGTCTTTCGCGCGGCCGGTGAGCAGGCGAACTGCCTTGATCTTGTGGTTCTGAGCGGATGAGATCATGGGTGGTCAGCGTGCATCAGAAGATGTCCCAGTGCAAAGATGCGGAGACGCCAGGACCAGGAGGAATCCTTTGCGCCTGCGCGCTTTTACGCCAATTGACTTGATCAAGCCATGCCCTCCCAGGCAGCCAGGAACGCCTGGATTGTCTCCTCATCAAAGAGAACCACGCGGACCAGCCTAATGCCCGAGGCGCTGCGAGCAAAGTAGTCTGTGAACGCCGTGAAGATCACGCCTGCGGCACGCTCCTTCGGGAAGCCGAAGATACCGGTCGAGATGGCGGGGAAGGAGATCGAGTCCAGCTTCAACTGATCCGCGACCTCCAGCGAACCCTTGATCGCGGCCGCGAGCTTGACGTCCTCACCTGCCCCGGAGTTCTTGCCGGGGTCGCCGTCACCCCAGACCGGGCCGACCGCGTGGATGACATACTTTGCAGGTAGCAGCCCACCCGAGGTCCACGCGGGCTTTGCATGCGATACCGGGCCGTGATCGCGCACCCACGCATCCGATTCTTGCTGGATGACGGGCCCGCCGCGGCGGACGATGGCGCCCGCCACGCCTGCGCCATGCTGCAAATGCGCGTTCGCGGCGTTGACGATCGCCCCAGTGGTTTCGGCGGTCAGGTCGCCGCGGACGATCTGGACCGTCTGCGAAGTGGCGAGACCGCGTTCCGCGAGCACGGTGTTCATGAGGGGATTGTACTCCCCGAAAAGAAAAAGGGCAGGTACATGACCTGCCCTGACATTGCACGATCGAGGCGGGCACGCAGCCCGCGGATACGCTCTACTTGGTCTTGGAGATCACGGCCGCAAAAGCCTGCGGATCGCGCACGGCAATATCGGCCAGCATCTTGCGGTTGAGGGTGATCTCGGACTTCTTCATGGCTGCCACCAGCCGGCTGTACGTCGTGCCGTTCAGGCGTGCCGCGGCGTTGATCCGGGCGATCCACAACCGGCGCAGGTCGCGCTTGCGATTGCGGCGGTCGCGGGTGGCGTACCACATGCTTTTCAGCATGGCCTCGTTGGCCCTTTTGAAAAGCAGGTGCTTGGCGCCGCGCTGACCCTTGGTGAATTTCAGGACCTTCTTGTGACGCAGGTGTCTGTGCGGACCACTTTTGACGCGGGTCATTCCTTACCTCCTGCGAACCTCTGAACGGCGGTGGGCTTTTCCGGCCCGACCAGTTGTGTCCATTCAGGAGCCGCACTAACAAAACGGGTACTTCCGTCACGGGCACGACACATCGTGCCCGTGCATGTCAACGTCCTACTTCTCCATGTTGGGAGCCAGGCGCTTGACGTTCCTGATGATGCTGCGCCCCTGGACGGTCTGCATTTCGGCCAGCAGCGCCTTGGCGCGCCGAGACCGCTTGCGGCGCAGATGGCTCTTGCCGCCCTTTGTGCGCATCAGCTTCCCGGCGCCGGTGAGGCGGAAACGCTTGGAGGTGGCCTTGTGGGTCTTGAGCTTGTACTTCCCGGTTTTTGCTTTACGAGGCACGACTTATCGATCCTTTCGGAGATGAGCAGTAATCAGAGCGGCCAAAACGTATTCGGCGGGACGCATGCGTCGCGCAGTTGATGTCTCGAGCGCTGTGGGGCGAGCCTGGGACTACGGTTTCGCTTCAGCCTGAACGGGAGCGGGGGCCTCGGTTTTTTCTTTCTTCTTTGCCGAGGGCTTGCCCGGCGCCAGGACCACCAGCATGGTACGCCCTTCCATCATCGGTGCCTGCTCGACCACGCTGAGGTCGGACAGCGACTCCGCGATCTCTCGCAGGTCTTCGAGGGCGATTTCGGGGTAGTCCATTTCGCGGCCTCGGAACCGAATGGTTACGCGGACCTTGTGTCCCTGCTTGAGCCAGCGGCGGGCGTCGTCAACCTTGAAGCCGCGATGGGCGGAAGCGGTCTTGGGGCGGAGGCGAATCTCCTTGACCTCGATCTTGGTTTGTGCCCTCTTGGCCTCTTTTTCTTTCTTGGCCTTTTCGTAGATGAACTTGCCAAAGTCCATCACACGACAAACAGGCGGGTCAGCCCCAGACGAGACCTCCACCAGATCCATTTCGGCATCCCGTGCGATCTGCAGTGCCTGCCTGACGGTAACCACCCCGACGTTTCCGCCGTCCGGCCCGATCAGGCGCACTTCCGGCACTCGGATGCCCTCGTTCACTCGAAATTCGTTAGCGCTGATACGCCTCTCCTTCTTGGGCAGCGTTTACGCCTGCCGCCTTCATAGACGCAAATCCAGCCGGAGGCTGGGTTTTGCGGTTGAATATTACCACGAGGGCACGCGAATCGTCAACAAAGGGATGACCGGGAGAGGACCTCGGCGATCGCCCTTGCACATCGGGCAAGCTGGGCATGCTTCAGGCTGCCGAAACGCCGAAGTCGTCCCGGTGGCCTTCTACATTAGTGATGGTGATCCCGCGCAGCAAATCCGAGACAGAGGAGCACTAATTCAGCGCTGCCCGGGGTTCTCAGTCGCCTAGGTGGTGGGGGCAGGTGGAGGTCAGGGGCCCTAATGCCAGGCTTGGTTTGTGCTGATGTCTGGTGCGACCGGGCAGAAGCCTATTGTGAAGCCCCCCGGTCCACCCTATAATGAAGTAGGCAGGCGAAACATGCCTGGCGGGATATCGGGCATACATGGATGCTTGCAGCGTTGCCATCGTGTCGATTGAGCTGACCTCCAGCCGGCTCTGGTCCGCGTGCCTAGCCAGGATGCACTTCCATCCGAAACGGGCGGGTCCGGCTGCAGGCGGGCCTCACTGCCCATGGTATGACCTGCGGAGCATTCCACCGTGCCGTACAACGACCGTAGATCCTCGCCTGTCGCGGAGACTGAGTCCTTGCCGTGATCAGGATGCCGAGCGGGAGGCCTGACGCCGGAGAAGGGATGTGCGTGTGGCGAGATGCACCCTGATCTTCACAAGCAGCGTGGTACTGCTGGCCCTCGCCTGCCGAGGCGCTGGCCTGGTCGAGCCCTCTGCGCCGACGGCCACTGCTGCCGCTCCCACTCCTCGGGCCACGGGCACATTCCTCCAGCAGGTGCCAATTCTCCCGCGATCCACACAGGCGTCTGCTCCCACAAATCCCGGCACTCTCCAGACGGCCACTTCATCGCCAACCGTTACTCCGGCGCCGTCTGCCGAGCCGACGCAGCCATCGCAACCGACCGAGCCGGAAGCCGTTCCGACGGTGGAGGCGCCCATCGAGGATCTGAAGAGTCTACCCGGCTTTGTGCAGGCAATGCAGTCTGCCCTCCAGCATATGGACTTCGGTCAACTCGAAAGGCTGTTCGGCGATCCTGTGTACATTCAGGTATGCGGAGCCGGGGGCTGCAGCACCGAGATCGTTGAAACGTCCAGGTCGACCGCCCTCACATATCTGGAGAAGCAGATGCAGTGGATCGCACGGAACGACAACCCTGCGGAATTCAGTTTCGAGGTGCACGAGGGGGACGTCAGCGTCTTCCCTCTCGTTCCCCGGCAGGCTGTCCATACCTTTCGTGCATATCCGCCGGATGCGGACTGGAGCCTCTATTTCGGTTTCCTCCAGGTCGGCGACAGGTACTACGTGTCTGACGTCCTTCTCGTGTACCCTCCACCCTGAGGTCGGCAGGACGCGGGACCGCCCGCCATTCCTGCCCCGGCGGCAGGAGGGCTGCAGGGAAAGGAACCGACTCCGCCCAGGGAACCGGGGCATGGTGTCAGACAGCAGGCTATTGTATGCGGGGGATGTCCGCCATATAATGAAATGAAAGGACGATAGTGGCTTGGACTCAAGGACGGGCCGTTGATTGAATCGAGTATTCTCATCGTGTCTGATGAGCCAATGACCAGCCACATCTGGGCGGTCTGCGCGACCCAGTTGCGCTGCCATTCCGCGGTCGCCAGTTCCGCTGCCGAGGCGATCCGGGTTCTCGGCGAGGACCCGCCCGACCTGATCGTCGTGGATGTCACGTCACGGGCGACGAGCGGGGTGGAGATTTGCAGCGCGTTGCGGCAGCACACGATGACCCCGCTGCTGTTGCTGACGCCGATCAACAACGAAACACACAGCCTGGAAGCGTACGCGGCTGGCGTGGATGAATGCATCATCAAGCCGGTCAGCCCGGCGTTGTTTCTGGCGAAGTCCAGGGTGTGGCTGCGGCGCGCCAGGAGTGTCTCCGCGACCAGCCTGGACAAGCTGCGCGTCGGAGGACTGACGCTCGACCCCTCCCGGCATCAGCTTCTTGGCGCCAAAGGGGAGAAGATCCGCCTCTCGAACCTCGAATTTCGAATGCTGTACCTATTTACAACGCATGCCCGGCAGCCGTTTTCGACGGAAGAGATCGTTCAGCGCGTATGGGGGCTCGAGGGACAGGGGAGCGCGGTGCTGGTGAAGAACATAGTCTACAGGCTGCGCAAGAAGATTGAAACGGTTTCCGACCGACCGCGCCATTTGCAGACTGTCACCGGCGGCTATCTCTTTCTTCCCTGAGGCTGTGCTTATCCACAGCCCATCCACAAGAGGGGACAGCAAGACAACTGCGACCGGCTGATACCGCGAATGAGACCGATTCTGCGACCTGCCTGAATATACTGAGCATGGGCGGCTGAGACCCAATCACGCAAGCATGGTCGCCAACCTGGAAGCCAGGTGAGGTGATTGGCGAGCCAATGGCGAAACCGGCCTTCTCTTCAGGCCGGTTTTTCATTTGGTCGGGAGTTTGCTCCCGGCTTGAAGTTGTTATGCATCTTCATACCCATCTGGAACGGAGGAGGTGACACGGCGGGACTGGTTAATGCACTTGACAGGCAACACCGCACGAAACCCGGCTATAAAAGGAGCCTAAGATGAAACGCAAGATTGCAGGAATACTTATCAGTAGTGCAGTTGTCCTCTTATTGGTTGGCGCGCTGACCACGGTCGCCGCGGCGGACATTGATGGCTGCCAGCCGCGAAATACCATTTCGGAACGGCTTGTGTCGAACCTGGTTGGCGCTCACTGGACAATCGATGGCTATGACGTGACTTACTATTTTGACTCGTTGGTAGACAGGGTTCCATCTGGTGGGGTGCCTGGATTGATCGAGTACTGCGTCTATCCCGCTCCTCCGATAGAGCCCAGCGAGGTTACAGTTGCAACAACCGCAATAGGTGACGATGGTTCTGCCTGGGTGGATCCCAAGCAGTTCGACAGTTTCTCGTTCAAGCGTCCCGATGGAGATCCCAGCAATATCCCACTGGACGGAGCGAGCACCGAAATGGGGAAAGGCACTTGGGCCAGTGAACCTCCGGCGGGGCAGGTCGTTGTACTTCACATCAACGACGCCGCGGAATGCGATACCCTCTATGGAGGCAATCCGGGTACGTGTTGGGTCTTGCCCGGGAATATCACGCCACCTTCGCCTGTACCGCCCGGTATCAGCAAAGATGCTGTCGGTCTGTATGACATCGCCTACGACTGGACCATAGACAAGGCCGTCGCTGAACCGACCGTCGTGAAGCAACTTGGCGGCTCACACACCTTTGAATACACGGTGACCGTTACCCACGATGACGGGACGCCGAGCAACGTGAGAGTGATCGGCACAATTGATGTCGTCAACCCCAACCTCGGGTATATATATATCGACGGCGTTACGGATGAGTTGTCCGATGGGACGATCTGCCCTGTGATAAACGGCGGACCCCAGTTCCTGCCTTTCGGTGACAACTACTTTGAATACTCGTGCGACCTGGATGACGAACTCCCACTGATTGAGCTGAATAACACCGCCACGGTCACCTGGCCCGACCAAGACATCGATGGTGGCCATCTGGCGGTAGGCTCGAACCCCGCGACGGTCGGCCCAATCTCCTTTGCGCAGGACGAGGTCGTCGATGAGTGTGTGGACGTGAATGATAGCTACGCGGGCTTCCTCGGCACGGTATGCGTGGGCGACGACAACCCGAAGAGCTTGAACTATTCCCGCATCATTCCGATCCCAGCACACTGGTGTGAAACCTATCCCAACACAGCAACGTCCACGACCAATGACACTGCGACCGAAGGCTCGGCCAGCGCCAGCGTGCGCGTTTGCGGGCCGATCACCGGCGGCCTCACCATGGGCTACTGGCAGAACAAGAATGGCATGACCACGATCCTCAATATGGGGAACACCGCGGGCGTCTGCAACGTGGTCCCCGTCCTGCGAGCGTACGCGCCCTTCCAGGATCTGTCTGCGTTCGCGAGTTGCCAGACTGTGGCCAACTACGTCCAGGGGGTAATCAAGGCAGCCACAGCCAGGGGTCCTACGATGAACGCCATGCTGAAGGCTCAGATGTTGGCGACGGCGCTGGATGTGTACGTGAACCCGGCGCTCGGGTTGGCGGACATCGACCTGACCCTGATCAACAAGCCGATTGGCAGCGCCCACTTTGAGGTCACCAGCGCGGCCTTTGGCGGCGCCGAGCACCTGATGGTCTGGCAGCTACTTGCCTACGCAGCCGGCCAATCCAACGTCGGCGGCAGCATGTGGTACGGGAACGTCAAGTCGATGCAGGAACTGGCCAAGGATACGTTCGACGCAATCAACAACAACGTCGCGTTTCCCTGGTAACAGCTGAACGGGTTCGTGCGTGTGGCGGGCGGCGGAGATTCTCCGCCGCCCGTCGCGTTCCTTACTCAGCCATTTGCCGAAACGTGCGATAATCAGCACTTGTTTCAAAGCCTCGCGTTGCAGAACACCCTGCAGTGAAGAATCATGATCATCAAAGCATTGGGCTACCGAACCGACCTGATCTTCCCCGCCTTTGACGGGGAGATTATCGACCGCGGGGACTACCTGTCCGTTCGCTCTCCGTTGAATCCCACGTTCTACTGGGGCAACTTCCTTCTATTCTCCGCCCCTCCGCAGGAAGGTGACTTCGAGAGATGGCGCGAGTTGTTCAAGAGGGAGATCGGTGCGTCGCCCCGGGTGCAACACCAGGCCTTCGGCTGGGATTCGCCTGAAGGAGAAACCGGCGTCATTGAGCCTTTCCTGCGGGCGGGCTTCGATGCAAGTCGTGACGTGGTGCTGACTGCCAGTGAGCCGCGGCCGCCTGCCAGGCCGTCATCGGCAGTCAACGTCAGGCCCTTGAGTTCAGCAGCGGATCGCGAGCAGGCGGTTGACCTGCAGGTCCTGTGCAGGGAACCGGAGCATGAGGAGGCGGGCTATCGCGAATACAGGCGGCGCGCCATGGATCGCTACCGGCGGATGGGAGAGGCTGGCCTCGGACATTGGTACGGCGCATTCCTCGGCGATCGCTTGGTCGGCGACCTGGGTGTCTTCCACGATGGGCGAGGCCTTGGGCGCTATCAATCGGTCGGAACACATTCTGATTTCCGGCGTCAGGGCATTGCGGGGACGTTGATCTATGAAGCAGGCCGGCAGGCCATTGCGCGGCACGCTCTCCACACCCTGGTGATCATTGCCGAAGAGCATGCCAGCCCGGCGCGGCTGTATAAATCTCTTGGCTTCGTGCCTACGGAAAGATCGGTGGGCCTGCTGTGGTGGGATAAGAAGCCAGGCCGCGCGTAGGGGCACGATATGGCGTGCTGGAGTCAAAACGTCAGAGTTGGTAGGGGGGATATTGCCTTGGACAACTGCCTTGTTGGGATAGAGTGTAATAGAGTTGACCAAGAGGCTGACGAGCTTCTGCCTTGTGGCGAAGTCGGCCCTGGCCATGACGCGGCGGTAACGGGTTGAGACATCACCTAGGGCGGCCAGCGTGATTGGTGAGCGTCCTTGGCTTTCCTGGTCTGCTTCGGCAGGAATTCGGGAAGCTCCTTGAGGAGCTCCAGGATTTCGCCGTGCACGGCTTCCCAGTCTATTTCGAGGTGATGCTTAAGGAGGACCTTGAGGCCGTCATCCTGGGAAGTGATTTCGGGGATTTGGTATTTCGCCCTGATGTCGGTCAGGATCGGCTCTATGTCTTCGTGCGTTGGAAGGAGCTTGCCGTATACCTGTGTTTCTAGCATGGGTTTATCAATCCATTGCGGCGTGGGGTGGATGCGGCTATTTGGAACGCACTTGCTGCACCGTGCGCTGGAAACCCTCGGGGGTCGGATGCAATGGGGCTAACAATTGGGGAAGCGTCCATTGGCTGGGGTGCTCCATGACTGCGTAGCTCGCAGTGCATATGATGCTAGTATAATGCGCTCATCGTCGCTTTTTACGAGAGGGGTACCACATGCCAAGACGCAAACTGCGCGTTGCTTCAGAGCGCAGCAGCAAGGTCACGTCGAAAGAACTGGCGATAGATCTTCGGCGACTGGAAGCGGATGCTAGGAAAGCGTACTTAACCCACTACCGTTCGTTTATGCCAGAAACCGAGCTAGTAGGATTATCCGCGATTGAGAAGGCCGAGGCGTGGCTAAGATGCGTGGCGCTCAACTGTCAATCGTATGCGGAGCAAGAAGCGCTGGTTTATTTTGCGAGTAGGGGCGAGAGTGTGGACGAGATGGCGAAGAAGATAATCCCCTATTGGAAGCGTGGGGAACGATTCGCCATTGAATCGCGTTATGGGTCTTCTGCCATGTATCTTGAAGGGGATGTCACTGGAAATGACAAGTCGAAAGCGAACCCAAACGAGGCCTCGACTTGGTTTACCGACCGCGTGGCATCAAAGTTTTGGGATACGCCAAGGGATTTTGGCGATACCGACATGACCATCGATGCAACAATGTTCAGAACGATGGAGTGGTGTGACATTGGTGGATTCGATGATTGGTGGAAAAGGTACGCGGCAAACCTTCACCTGGAGGTTATGTCATCTGGTGTTGAAAGGGGTAGTTCTTCGCATCTCTTTCTGTTCAGCCTGTGCAGATCAGACTATGCAATGGAGTTGCTAAGAGGGGATCTCGAATTTATCTTGAGCGCACTGGAAGTTCCAGAGCATGGGCTGAGATTTCCATGGCAAGCGTGGGTCTTTCAGCCAAACAGAGTTGCGGAAGTAGTTGAGTACCCGTGGTATCTGGCGGGCATTCTCTTTGCCAGGAGAAGGCTCCGGGGAGCTAGCGAAAGGTCGAGCGGGCAATACCTGGACACTCTGCTCAAGATGCAGGGTGAGAACGGGGCCTGGAAAGTAAAGTGGAGCGCACCGTACGGGGAGCGAGATTCGGTGGTGGAGACTGCCATTGCGATGCATGCCCTAGCGCTGGAGAAACCGAGGGGATTCAGCTTATGTGTATCGAATGGAGCAAAATGGCTTCTGGAAAACCAGGACGAGGGGGGTTTTTGGTATGAACTCTCGATGGAGCCGAGCTTCGTGACCGTTCTGGTGCTGGATGCCCTCTCATTGGCTTCTGACAAGCCGGGCGTCACTTTCGATGTCTCGGCGGAAACGACTGAAATAAAGGGGCGGAGGAGTTCGGAGCACGAGCAGGAGAGAGGTCGAGTAGTCTCGCCAACGTTTGTCCTTCCGAAAGGAGATGTAGTCATGGGAGACAAAATCGAAACGGGCAGCATCCAGGCCGGGATCCTGAATATGGGCAGATTCGATCACGTTGTGTCCAAACTGAATGAATTGGACAGAGGGGAACTCGCAGCCGGCATAGTGTCGTTGAAAGATGCTATTCTCGCTAGCCAAAGCCTATCAGAGAAGGACAAGGAAGAGCACATTGAGATCCTGAATGTGGTAGCGGTCGAGGCGGCAAAAGAGCAACCCAACAAGACGATGCTGCGAGTGCTTGGAGACGGCCTATTGGCCGCGTTGAAAGTTGCTCCGGGAATAGCAGTCGCAGCGACAGCGTTGCAGCGCTTGCTACAAGTGATCACGAAATAGGTGCAGCCTGGAGGCCTCTAGGTATCGGAGTTCTGCCGTAAAGCGAGTGGTAGTTCGGAAGAGGTTGCTGTAATTGCCGTTCAAAGGATGCAATTGAGGAGGGAAGCCATGTGGAATGGTCTTGGGAGAATATGGCATATCGCCCGGATACCGATTCTCCTTGTCGCCGTAGTGGTGCTATTACTGCTGACTTTGAGGCTCGCGGGGCTACCTTCGGATGCGTTTCTAAGTCTGGTTAGCGCTATCATTGGCGGCCTGATTGCCACGTTAAGTCAAGTGTGGTTTTCGGAGCGGGATCGCCAGACCCGGCTGCAATTGGCCGCGCTTGATAAGAGGCTTGAGGCGGCTCAACGAGCTTATGCCCGCTGGCGAAGGCTCTGTTATCTGCTTATCGACTATGAGGCGTTGGATGAGATAGTTCTGGAATGTCAAACCTGGTGGGACGATAACTGCCTGTATTTGACGGCTCCAGCTCGTCAGGCTTTTAGGAGCGCCTATCTGGACGCGAAACTCATGAAGAATCTTCGTGCAAACAGAGACCTGAAGGCGCTTCAGGAGAATTGGAATCATATCACGGAGGCGGGCAGGATTATTGAGTCGTCTGTGTACCTTCCTGCGCTTAGCGGTTGGAAAGATGAATTTCCTCAGCCATCGTTGAACGAGTGAGAATGCGGTGGTTTCAGAATGAAAGCGGAATCGGTGTGACAAACAGCGGAGCCTAAGGCGCTAATAGGACTCGAAAACGAAAAGCGATCAGACGCGTTGATTCCAGCGCATCATGGGGCGTCAGAGTCAACGGTGGGATGGTCGCGAGGGGGATGTTGCATTCGATGAACGCCTTGTGGGGGCGAAGCGCAACAGAATCCACTGAGGTTGTTGACTATAATTGCCTCATGTCGTGCGGGAGGCCGGATGGTTAGGAAGGCTGGGGTCAAAGACGGTCGAGTCCAGATTGGGACCAACCACAAAATAAGGCAACTAGTAGAGTTGCTGGAGTTCGAGATAGGCAGAATTCAATCCGCGCAGTCCAATCGAGGTTGGACGGCTTGGGCGCTGGTTGTCAGTATAGCATCGGCGCTCTGGGTGTTACTCGCAGAACTAGAGAAGGGCGACTTCACTTGGAAGACGTCTCTCTTAGTGTTCTTGGGTTTGTGGACCGGCCTCGAGGTCTATCGGAGTGTAAGCGCGCTTGTCAGCCGCGACGCGGGCGGGGCCGACCTATTTTTCCAACATGTCTCACATTTGATGCTGCCGCTCCTGTATGCCCTGGGGACCAGCATTGCAGTCTTCGCTATTGCCTCTTACTGCAAGGACATACTTCATCCCGTGATTGTTTATGCCATCTATACGGTGTGTGTATGGAACGCTCTGGTATTAATGATCGGGTTTCTGGTGTTGTGGCGCAGGAGTGAATTCCGCGTTGTGGTCGCGGCAATAACGAAATCATCCCCGGTAGGCTCTCTGATTGTCTTGGTGTCGGGAAGCATCGCGCTCTTGGGCATTGTCCTGACCGTATGGCACGGATTCGTTATCCCGACTCCATCTGATTATCGCGTTGGCGGAATCCTGTTCGGTATCGGGGTCATATTGATGGTGCTGCTCTCGGTCTCTCTTGAATCTCCAATGCGGGATACTTTGGTGCAAATCAGGCGAAACATAGGGTTAGGTAAGTTGCATGTGGCCGCTGCAAGAAATGAGGTTGAAGTGGCTCTCATTGGGCTGTCGATTTCGACTATGCTACAGCAAGAGCTTAATGAGCTGTTGAGCCTGGGGGATGAGCTCAGCAGCAGGACGATGGTTTTGGCCGATGATTCGGATAAGCTCACCGACATGGCGATTATTCGGCGCGATGAAACCGAGCGAGGCCAGGCAGTTGCAGTACCGAAGGACTTGATAAAGAAACACATAAGGGAAGTCGATGCCGTCGGTAAGGACTTCGATCGCAAATTTGCAGTGTTCAGTTTTCATGTCGGCGCAGTAAGCCAGAATCATCCAGAATTGCTATCAGATATCACGAGACTCTTGGGTAGTCTCTCGGGGACGATGAAGAAACGGAGGAAGGCAGTGGATATGGCGAAAGCGCGGGTTCTTCGTAACGTGAAACGGAGTCTGAAAGCGGTGAATGGGTAGAGGTTGTACGGCGCGGCTCACCGCTCACAGGGCTATGGGCTCTTAAGGGGAATTAAGGAATCCGGTGTATGAAGAACGCGGCTGGGGGCCGCGTTCTTGGGTAAGAAGGACAAGTTCGAATTCGAAGGGTATCAGACGTATTGGTTCCAGCGCGTCATATCGTGCCCCTGCCGGTGCACTTACGGCGGAGGGGGTAGTTCGGCGGTGCTCCCGTGTCATCAGTGAGAAGAGGGCTGGAACCCATCGCCAGTCCTCTCTTCTTTATATCCCTCGTGTCCTTCGTGTTGAGCCCCGCTCACAGCTCCGGCGCCCGCCGCGAGCAGGTGGACTTGGCGAGCATGTACTAGATGCTACAGAGCCGGGGCCGCGGGGTCAAGGCCCAATGCGTTCACCCTGCACAAGAAACGAGCGATTTCTTTGGGTCAGGATGCGGGCGAACTGCCTAACCCTTCGGGGTTACGGATCTGACGCCATTCTCTTTCAAGGATGGCATAAGAATACTCGTCCCCCCAGGCGCCCTTGAACCATACGTTCTCGAGAAACTGCCCTTCGCGCCGCATTCCGATGCGCTCGAGCAGCCTGGCTGAAGGGACATTTAGCGCGTCGCACACGGCTGTAATGCGATGCAGTCCGTATTCGGAAAAGAGGAAATCCAGCAGCGCTCGCACTGCTTCTGCGGCGTAGCCCTGTTTTTGAAATGGACGCGCAAGGGTATAGCCGATCTGCGCCTGGCGTTCGTCGTCCTGTAGGACTTGGAAGGCGCAATCTCCGATGAGGCCGGGCTGGGTTTGTCATTCAATGGCCAGCTGAAACCAGTGTCCCGGCGTTCCGGGCTGGGCGCGGTTCATGTCCTTCAGGAATACCCTGGCCTGCTCCAGCGAATAGGGCGCCGACCAGGATTGATAGCGCGCCACCTCCGGGTCGGAGCGATAGGCCGCGAACGCGGCCAGTTCGGATTCCTGCAACGGGCGCAGCTGCAAGCGGCTGGTTCTGAGAAGGATCATCTGTGTTGGCTCGGCTGTCTGCCGCTTAATAGCAGATCGGAACACTAAGAAAACACGGCATTTGATCAATAAGAATGCGGACCCACAGCCGGGCGATAACGATCAGGAGAGCGACTCTAGGCGCAAGGTCGATGGGACTGCGCAGGATGCTCTTGCCCGCTCGCCTGAAACTGGAGCCGGCGCATGTGGCGGCGATGACATGTGTTTCGCCGTACCTCTAAAGTCTCCCCGCGGGAATTCTAGCTGATGGAAGCCCCGAGGAGCCTTTCTCTTATGTAGTGTAGATCACGGCCAAGCCCGGGGGTGGACATTGCCCTCATTGCAGAGGGCGCGCAGGGACATGGCGGCCCATTGTTCCTCGCATTGTTCCTCGCCTCGGTTTACCCGTAGATTCCGCATTGTTCCTCCCCCCGGGCCGTTTTTACCCGTAGATTCCATTGTTCCTCGTTGTTTCGTCAGCGGCGCTCGCGCAGGGCGGCCTTCAGCCGCCACTGCGCATCCTTGCGCCACGAGGCGCAAGGAGCCCATCGTCAGGCCCGGACCGCTTCCAGCGCAACTCCCCCTTCCATCTCAGGCGAGCGAGCGTCATGCGAGCATCGCCCATCCCTGCGCCATGAGGTGCAGGGAAAGGGAAGGGGGCGGGGGGGTTAGGTCCGCGCAAAAGAAGAAGGCCGGCAACCGGCGCCAGCCCTCTCTTGTTTGTGTTCCTGGTGTCCTTCGGGTTGAGCCCCCGCTCACAGCTCCGGTGCGCGCCGCGCGATCCTGTCCTTCACCCTCGCTGCGAACTCCGGCAGCACCAGGTCCTTCTGCTGCGATCCGTCACGCACGCGCAGCGCCACCTTGTCGGCCTTCATCTCGTCCTCGCCCACCACCAGCATGTAGGGCACCTTCATCAGCTGCGCCGCCCGGATCTTGGCGTTCATGCGCTGGGCGCTGATATCGGCACTGATGCGGACACCCTGCTCCCGAAGTTGCTTTACGATCCCTTGCGCGTATTCGTTCTGGGAATCCGTGATGGGGATGACGCGCACCTGCTCCGGTGAGAGCCACACTGGGAAGTTCCCTGCGTAGTGCTCGATCAGAAACCCTATCAGCCGCTCATGCGTGCTCAGGGGCGCGCGGTGGATGCACAGTGGCATCTCCTCAACGCCCTGCTTGTTGATGAACTTGAGATCGAAGCTCGCCGGCTGGGCAAAATCGACCTGGTTCGTGGCCAGCGAGAACTCCTTGCCGATGACGCTCCAGACCTGGACATCAACTTTCGGCCCGTAGAACGCCGCCTCGTCCTGCGCCTCGACGAACGGCACCTTGCCGTTGATCATGGCGCGGCGCGCCATCTCCTCCGTCTTCAGCCACAGGCGCTCATTGTCCACGTACTTCTTGCCGAGCCCCTCCTTGCTGTGAAGACTCAGGCGCATCACGTACTTCTCGATCCCGAACAGGGCGAAGTACTTGAGATACAGGTTGACCACGCCCAGGAATTCATCCTCGAACTGCTCCTCGGAGACATACAGGTGGGCGTCGTTCATCTGCAGCGAACGCGTGCGCATCAGCCCGAACAGCTCACCCGACTTCTCGTAGCGGTAGTCTGTTCCGTACTCGGCCAGGCGGACGGGCATGTCGCGGTAAGAACGCGGCTTCGACCCGAAGATCTTGTGATGCATCGGGCAGTTCATCGGCTTTACGTAGTACTTCGTACCTTCCATTTCCATCGGCGGGTACATGCTCTCGGCGTAGTACGGCAGGTGACCGGAGTGAATGAATAGGTCTTCCTTCGAAATGTTCGGCGTCCGCACGCGCACATAGCCGGCCTGTTCTTCCGTTTCCTTGGCCAGCTTCTCGATCTCCTCGATCATCACCCCGCCGTTCGGTTGGAACAGCGGCAACCCCGGGCCCACTTCTTCGTCGAAGAAGAAGATCTCCAGCTCCTTACCCAGCTTGCGATGGTCGCGCTTCTTAGCCTCCTCCAGCTGCAAGAGGTAGTCCTTCAGCTGCTGGGCGTTCTCCCAGGCCGTGCCATAGATGCGCTGCAGCATCTTGTTATGCTCGTCACCGCGCCAGTAGGCGCCCGCCACAGACATGAGCTTCAGCGCATCGGGCCTGAGTTCTTTTGTATTGGCAACGTGCGGCCCGCGGCACAGGTCCACGAACGTATCGTGCTGGTAGATGGAGATCTCCGGTTTCTCTTGGAGCGGATTGCCATATTCATCCAGGCCGCCCTTCTCGAGGCCGTCGATCAGCTCCAGCTTGTACGGCTGGTCCTTGAAGATCTTGCGCGCCTCATCCGCCGAGACCACCTTCTTGACGAAGTCGTGCTTGCCCGCGATGATCTGCCGCATGCGCTTCTCGATCTGCTGCAGGTCCTCCGGCGTCAAGTTTCGCGGCAGGTCGAAGTCGTAGTAGAAGCCGTTCTCTACAGGCGGGCCGATGGTGTACTTGGCCTCAGGGAACATCTCCACCACGGCCTGCGCCATGATGTGCGCAGCCGAATGGCGCATCTTGTACAGCTGTGATTCCTCATACTTCTCGGACATCATGTGTGACATTCCTGCTCCTTCCTTGTTCATCGCAGGGAACAACAACTGTTGTTCCTTGTGTCCTTCGTGTTAAAAACAAAACTCGCCCTTGCACGGGGCGAGAGTTTTCCTCACGCGGTTCCACCCGATTTACCTCCTGTGGAGGTATCTCTTGGGCTGATAACGGTGCCAACCGTCTTCCGTACTCACATGGCAGGCCATGTTTTCGGGTCAACGCTCGCGGGTGGTTTTCGGCGGTGGTTTCCGGAAGCGGCTCTCAATCCGTGGCTGCTTCTCCCTGTCAGAACGCCGGGCCGCCTACTCGTCCCGGTCAAAGCGTTTTGAATATGTGGGCTGTATTATATGCCGGTTCGATGGGCTGTCAAGCCGAGCACACGACTGCCCGGTGGGTCAGGACGAACACCACAAGCAGGAAGAAAAGAGCCCCGGAAGGGGGCTCATCCTTGTGGGCGAGACAGGGCTCGAACCTGCGACCTCTGCTATGTCAAAGCAGTGCTCTAACCAGCTGAGCTACCCGCCCGGCAGGCAAACATTATAACCACGCCGGAACGATTTGACAATGTCATGCCGTCCTACGGGGGCGCCGTGCTGAGCAAGGTACGCAACCACGCGTCCAGATCGCCCGGCTTCGGTAGATCTCCGTAGATGGAATGGAGGGCGACACCACCTATCTCGAGCCACCGTCCGCCCGGGCACGGACCTGGCGTTCCTCCCGCGATCTCCGTCTCGCCTACTGATGTGCGAGTTTTGATGTGCCGCACCTTGATCGTCCAGTAGTAAACCCGACGATCGAAGGTGGCTCCAACCCAGGGGCACTGCTCGATCTGCCTGTCCTCCACCGAGATGCAGACTGCATAGTGGAGAGTCTCCGGCGTCCGCGCCAGAACGTCTTCCGAGAGGAGCATGTAATTGCCCTGCGCCTTGCCGGGGATGTCAAGAGCCCATGGATACGCTCTCACGGTAGCCTGATCGGCGGCCATCCTTGGATCGTCTGAGGGCCGCTCGTAGAAGCACATGTCTCTCACGGCATCCTTGATCATCTCTATGTTCGACGCTTCGGATGTGGGCCTGGCCACGGTAGGCACGACCCAGGGAGTTGCCAGGACATATAGCTTGTCCGGAAAGGCCAGCAGAAAGGCGTGCTTGAAGTCAAGGTTAGTATCAGCCAGCTTTTTCGCCTCGTCGTACTTCCCCTGGTCCAGGAGCCACCCTGCCCAGGCTCGGTAATTTTCATCCGACAGCTCGGAGGCGCTGTCTGATTGAGATGTATCACCAAAGTCGTGCAGAAGAGTATTCAGATGCCCCGCGCAGGCTTCGTACTGCTTGGCCTCTGACTCCTCCTTCGCCCAAGCAAGCAGACTCTCTGCCGCCTGCTCACGCGCCCGGGCGCGCAATCCTCCTTCCGGGTAGCTCTCCAAGTACCTCAGGTATTCCTCATAGGCGCCGGGCCAGTCAGATTGATCTTGCCTTTCAACCGCAGCAAGAAAGACCTTGCACTCTTCCGCGTTCTGCTCCGCCAGACTCGAAAGCGGAACCATCTGGACAAATCGAGGCTTCTCAGACGCGGAGGTCAACGTGGCAACGGCCTCACAATTTCCTTTTCCGTAGCTGGCGGTAACGCTCTGAACCCATTGAAGGACGGGACAGACCACAAGACAAAGGGCCAGCAGGAGGACACCGCCCAGGACCAGGAGCACCCTGCGGGCCCGTATGGATGAGCTGCGCTGCAATGGTGCGCTGCTGGCGCCCGAATCGCTCCCAAGCCTAGTGTCCACAGTCATGGTGACCTCCGCTCTGATCCCAAGCCGCCTGTGCAGCGCGTGATGCCCAATCTCAATCTACCACACAGGGACCGCGGATTCAAGTGGGGAGGGCCCTAGGCGTTCGCACCGCCGCCGATCGCCTGTTGCGCAATACCATCCTTGTTGTCGACCACTTGGGTCCGATGCTGTCCCTTGTGTCTGTTGTCGTTCCGCCATAGAATCTCATCATCACCTTAAGGCGGAGGCATCATGGACAGGAGAACGGGTGGCATCATTGGAACGATCGTCTCGGCCCTACTTTGCGGGGTGCCGGGGATCATCTTGGCTTGCATGGGGTTGATCGCCGTTGCGGGCGGCCAAAGCCCTGAGATCCTCGGGGACAGCGCCAAATGGCAAAGCACGATGATTGGCGCGGTGGCCTTCTTGATCGGCGGGGTGGTGCTGATCCTCATCCCCTTGATCGTCGGTTTCTTCAGCTTGCGCAAAAGACCGAGCGCGGCGCCTTCAGTTCCTCCAGCAGCCACAATAGCCCACGCGCCACCTGCAGCCCCGGTCCAGCCCCAGGCTGCCCCGGCACCGGCTCAGGCCGCGACCGCGGCGCCTGCTCCTGCGCCCCAGCCAAAGCCCGCCTCGGTGCCCGCCGCGCCACCGGTCGCGCCGCCGGCTCCTGCCGGATTGGATGCCTCGGTACAGGTCGTCTATGACCGCATCATGGCGCTCAACCGCCCGACCGCGCCGTATCAGATCATCGACGGCAAGGCGCAGAACGTGGATTTGATCGCCGAATGGAAGATCGTCGATGCGCGCTGGTATGAGGTCTTTGCCAAAGCCAATCTCACAAAGGTGTTCCGCATCCAGATGAAATTGGATCCAGCGCGGCGTGAAGTGCGCGCCCAGGACCAGGAACTCAATGTTTCATGGAAAGCCGGGGTTCCCAATCTCTCTTTTGACGCCAGCTTCTTCCGCGGACAGAAGAGCTCCATCTCCTTCGGGACCGGATATGCCTTCACTGAGAACCTGGCCCCGGGACAGGTCTACAAATACAAATTCAATACCAACGAACTCAAGAAACCGATCCAGGACGCGATCGCTTCTTGCGGCTGGACGTACAAGGGCGTCGCGTTCGGCAAGCTATGATGCACCGGGCTCGCTGAGGTCCCTGGCTCACAGCCCGACCTGACCGGTCGGGCTGTGTCTTTCATTCGAGGACTCCTGCCTGAGGTGAAGCTCTTCAGTCAGCCTCGCCCGCGGCCGTGACCGCCGCGCTCCAGAACGGGGCCAGTTCCGCAACGGCAAACCGAACCGCTACGGCATCGCCTCCCGCCTAGACTGTCCCCAACAGGAACGCCAAAAGGACGGATTCCTTGGAGGCGATGCGCGGCCACCGCTTTCATTGGTACCGATGAGATCTGCTCTCCTTTTCTTCTGGCCTAACACGGCACGATCTCAAGCCTGTGCAATCGGATGATTCAGGGGCGAATTCTCTTTCATCCTTGCCTGCCACCAAGTCACCGTGCAGACCGGAGCAGGATTAGAATTAGAATGAATGTGCTATACTGACTCGTATGCCCCCCATCATCCGCGCTTCGGACATCGGTTCGTACCTGTACTGCCGCCGCGCCTGGTGGTACCGCAAGCAGGGCGTGGAATCCGAGAACCAGGCTGAGTTGGCAAGCGGGACGGAGCTCCACGTGCAGCACGGGCGCAAGGTGATGGCCGCGGGGCTCCTGCAGGTGGCCGGCTACCTCTTGCTGCTCGCTGCCATTGGGTTGCTGGTGTATGAGCTCACACAAATATTGCTGAGATGAGGAGGGGATATGTCCGTGTTGCAGCGCATCGCTCACTTCCAGAATCGCCGCGACGAGGTCCCGAACCAGGATCTGGCACGCGACCTGGCAGCGAAGAAAGACCGCCGCGGCATCAAGGAGATCGCCGAAAATCTTTGGAACAAGGACAAGAACATCCAGGCCGACTGCATCAAGGTGTTGTACGAAGTCGGATACATCGATCCAGCCCTGGCGGCAGAGTACGCTGAGGATTTCGTCAAGCTACTGAAGAGCAAGAACAACCGGCTCGTGTAGGGTGGGATGATCGCCCTCGGCACCGTGGCGGAATCGAAGGCAGACGTCGTCTTCGCGCACTTGGAAGAGATCAAGAAAGCGATGAACGAAGGCTCGGTAATCACGGTGGACAACGGCGTGCTCGCCTTGGCGCGCGCCGCGTCGAAGAGCGACAAGTACCGCAAGGTGATCTTCCCGCTCATCCTCAGTCACCTCAAGTCCTGCCGCCCCAAGGACATTCCTCAGCACTCGGAGAAGGCACTGCCGGCGGTGAACGCGTCGAACAAAAAGGAGTTCGTGGCTGTACTCCAGAAACGGATGGACGACCTCTCCGGCTCGGGCCTGGCGCGGGTGAAGAAAGTCGTCAAACAGGCAGAGGGAAAGTAGGGGCACGAGTATCGTGCCCCTGCCCCTATCATGCTCTATCTGGCCCTTCTCTTCATTCTTATTGCCCTCCTGCTGCTCTGGCAGTCGACACGCCAGCGCGCGCAAGCCGGCTTGCCCGGCGGGCGCCTCATCTACACCGACACGCGGGCTTGGGGCCGGGTCGAGAAGCCGCTCACGGCCCCGCAGCTTGGCCTGACCGGCAAGCCCGACTACCTGGTGCAGAGCGGCGGAACCATTGTCCCGATCGAGGTCAAGTCGGGCCGCGCGCCGGCGGCGCCGTACGATTCGCACATCTTTCAGCTGGCGGCGTACTGCTTGTTGGTGGATAAGACCTACGGCAAGCGGCCGCCTTACGGCATCATCCACTACTCCGGCCGCGATTTCGCCATCGATTACACGCCGCAGCTCGAGTCCGCCGTGCTGGATCGCCTGGCGGAGATCAAACGCGACGAGTCGCGCTCCGATGTGCCGCGCTCACATGAAGAGCCGGCGCGCTGCCGCAAATGCGGCTTTCGGAAGGTATGTGATCAAAGCCTCGCATGAGGCAATCTGCGGTTCTCGATCTTAGGTCGCTGGCCCCAATCTGCCAACTACCAACTGAATTCCCCTTATAATCACATCAAATGCCAACCACGTTCATCCCGAAGGCCCCTGTGCTGGTCTCGTACCCGAAGATGCCTGAGGTGTTCCCGGAGACCGAGCAGATCGTCAAGTACCTCAGGGAGCGGGGATTTGAGACGCCGCAGGGTTCCATTTACGATGAGGCGCTGCGCAACCGTGTCAAGGCGGGGGAATTTGACCTGCTCATTGCCCTCGGCGGCGACGGGACCATGCTGCGGGCCGGCCATCTCTGCGCGCCGTGCCATGTCCCGATCCTAGGCATCAACATGGGGCGGCTGGGCTTCCTGATCCAGATCGAGCGCGACGAATGGCGCGGGATGTTCGAGCGCCTGTTCAAGGGCGAGGGCTGGATCGAGGAGCGCTTGATGCTGCGCGCCGAGCACATCCGTGGCGGCGAGTCGTTGGGGCATTGGCAGGCACTAAACGAGGTCGTCGTCGGACGCGGATTGGCGCTGCGACCGGTCCGCCTTGAGGCGACGCTGGATGGACGGCCGCTGACGACGTTCGTCTGTGACGGGCTGATTGCCTCCACGCCCACCGGTTCGACGGCTTATGCCCTCGCGGCGGGAGGCCCGATCCTGCCGCCGGACCTGCGCAACATCCTGCTGGTACCGATCGCGCCGCACCTCTCGGTCGACCGCGCCGTGGTGCTGGCCGAGGGATCATCCGTGCGTATCAGCGTGCGAAGCGAGAACTCGGTGGTCAGCGTGGACGGGCAGTCGCCCATCGCGCTGGAAGAGGGAGATCACATTGATGTGCGCGCGGCTGAATACGGGGCGCACTTCGTACGATTTGGCGACCCGGGGTATTTCTATCGCAACCTGAATGCGCATCTCAACCAGCCGCATTTGTAGGCCAGGTTTCTCTGTTGAACGGACTAGGGGTAGCGAGCTCCTTCAGATGGCTTCCTCTGCGAGTACGATGCCGTGAGGGAGGAGACTCTTCTCGCAATGACACTGAGGAAATCGATCTATCGTGACTGAAACCCAATCCGAAACACTCTACTGTTACATCCACCCGAACCGGCCCACGGTGCTGCGCTGCAACCGCTGCGAACGGCCCATCTGCACGGAAGATGCCATCCGCGTGCCGACCGGCTATCGCTGCCCTAATTGCATTCGTGACCAGCAGAAGGTCTTCGACACCGCGCAGTGGCGGGATTATGTCGTGGCATTTGTTGTGGCCGCGGTCGGCTCAGCGATCGCTAGCGGACTTGTCCTTCTTGTTAGCGGGTTCTTCTTCGGACTGGGTGTGCTTCTGCTTGCCCCGGCCGCGGGCGCCCTCATCGGCAACATCGTCCTATCAGCGACGGGCCGCCGGCGCTCGCGGGCCCTCTTTGCGACCGCCACGGGTGGGGTGATCGCCGGCGCGCTGCCGGCTCTGTTGCTCGTCAGCCTGCCGGCTCTGCTCCTGGTCCTCGGGGGCGGCTTCGGCGGCCTCGGCGCCATCCTGCCGGCGATCTGGCAAGTGGTGTACCTGTTCCTGGCCGTACCCGCGGCGTATACGCAAATCTCGGGCTTGCGGCTTGGCCGGTAATCCTTTTCACTCCAGATAGAACATGCTGAGCGAACTACGCATACAGAACTTTGCTCGGGCGAGGCGGTGTCCGGCCGCCGTCGCCCACTCCCGTCCCAGGCGGGACGGGAGCTACCCGGTGTGAAATATGCTAAGTGAATTGCGAATTCAGAACTTTGCGATCATCGACAAGCTTGACCTCAAGCCCGGCGCCGGCCTGATCATCCTCACCGGCGAAACCGGCGCCGGCAAGTCCATCATCCTCGACGCCGTCGAGATGCTTGTCGGCGGCCGGGCCGACGCGACCGTCATCCGCACCGATTCGGACGCTGCCCTGGTCGAGGGCGTCTTCGCTCTCAAAGGTCCGGAAAAAGAAGCGGTCAACGCGGTGCTGAAGCGCGAGGACCTGCTGGACGATCCCAACTATGTGACGCTGACACGCGAGGTGCGCCGCGAGGGACGCAATGTGGCGCGGGTCAACGGGCGGACCGTCGGCGCGGCGCTGCTCAAGGAGATCGGCTCCGCCCTCGTCGACATCCACGGGCAATCCGAGCACCTCTCACTGCGCGATCCGCACGCGCATCTGGGTCTGCTGGATCGTTATGCCGATATCGAGGCGCTGCTCAAGGAATACCGCGAAACCTATCACAAGCTGATGGGTGTTCGCCGGGAGCTCACAGACCTGCGGCAGGCGCAGGCCGACGCAGACCGGCGCATCGAGATGCTCACGTTCCAGGCGGAGGAGATCGAGGCCGCCAAGCTCAAACCGGGCGAGGATGCGGAACTCAAGCAGGAGCGCGACCGCCTGGCCAATGCCGAATCACTGGCGCAGCACGCGCAGGAGGCCCTCTCGGTGCTTGACGAGGGTTCTGCCGAAGCCGCGGCCGCGACCGACCTGATCGGGCAGGCGGCGCGCGCACTGGCGGGGCTTGCCAAGATCGATCAGGCCCAGCAGGAATTGGCGGATCAGGCCGCCACGCTTGAAGATACGCTTGCAGATCTGGTGCGCAGCCTGCGCGGTTACCTTGACGATATTGAGTACAACCCAAAGCGGCTCGAGGCGGTTGAAGAGCGGCTCAATCTCATCCACAGTTTGACGCGCAAGTACGGCAGCGATATCCCCTCGGTGCTGAAATCTGGCGTAGAGGCGCGCAAGCAGCTAGAGAACATCTCCAACGCCGGCGAGCGCATCGAGGCGCTCGCCGCGGAAGAAGACGGCTTGCTGAAGGCGCTGTCAGCGCAAGGACAGGCGCTGACCGAGAAGCGTAAGGCCGCTGCCGCAAAGCTCGGCAAGCAGATCGAGATCGAGTTGGATGACCTGAAGATGGCCGCGGCACGCTTCGGCGTGGAGTTCCGGACACGCGCAGATCCGGACGGCGCGCCCCTGACTGATGGAACGCGCGTGTCCTTCGATCAGGATGGCTTGGACCGCGTCGAGTTCCTCGTCGCGCCGAACCCCGGCGAGGGTCTCAAGCCGCTGGCACGCATCGCCTCGGGTGGTGAGACCTCGCGCCTCATGCTGGCTTTGAAGAACATCCTCGCCCGCGCGGATGAGATCCCCTCGCTGATCTTCGACGAGATCGATCAGGGTATCGGCGGGCGCGTCGGGTTGGTGGTGGGCTTCAAACTCTGGCATTTGGCGCGCAATCACCAGGTTTTCTGCGTGACGCATCTGCCGCAGCTGGCCGCGTTCGGCGATGAGCACTATCAGGTGCAGAAACTGATCCAGGGGAACCGCACCCTGACCCGCATCGAACGGCTGGAAGGCGAACCGCAATTGCTGGAGCTATCACAAATGCTGGGCGAGGTGGGCGAGGGGACCATCCGCTCCGCGCACGAGCTGATGCAGGTGGCGCGCAAGATGATCAAAGAGTCAAAGTAGCCGGCCAGTGAAGTAGTTGGATAGTCTGAAAGTCTGGTAGCCGGTCGGTCTGCGAGGGGGCCAGCCACTGCAGACATTCACACTCATCATCAACCTCGTCTAAGAGGCCGCGCCGTGGAATAGTCTCACCATCCCCGGCCGACCTTTCCCAAATGCAGGAACCGGATTCTGGCTGGTTCGTGCCCCACCACCCGTGTTCGGCAGAGATGGCCCCCGAAGGCCCTGGAAGGCAGGGTCGGAGGGGACGTCATTGAACGTCAGGGGCCTCAGTGCGCCCGACATCATGAGTGTGCCTCGCATCCCTGGGCGGCGGGAAAGCCCAGGGGGCAGCACCAGACGCTTACTTCTGTCTGGAGTAGAATCTGCACAAAACTGCTAAGGAATATCCCCTAAAGTGACACCCTCAAGGACACGCAGCCAGGTGACAGCAGGAGATCCGAATATGACGGCCAGCAGCGAGTGGCTTACGCTGCACGAGGCCGCCGCGCTGCTTGGTGTACATCCTGGGACCCTGCGTAATTGGTCCGATAAGGGGTTGCTGCCGGTCTACCGCACACGGGGCAGGCACCGGCGCTTCAAGCGCAATGAAGTGTAACTCTGGGCCAGCACAGCGCGCGGCGGGGATCTGGACGATCCGGCAAGCGTCCTGGAAGCCGCGCTGCGCAATCTCCGCCCGAAGATCTCAGAAGTTCGGTTGGCCGAGGAGACCTGGTACAGGCGGCTGAATGACGAGGCCCGCAAGCAGTACCGCGACTCGGCGCAGTCGCTGTTTCAGGGCTTGATGCGCTACATTGCCGCGGGGGGCGATGACGCCCCGGCCGAGGCCCGCGCCATTGGTAACGAATATGCGGCACGTGCGCAGCGCTTCGGCCTGCACGCGGCCGACGCAGCCCGCGCATTCTTGTTCTTCCGCGACGCGCTGCTTCAGTCCGTAATCGAGGTCAATCAGGTAGCGAACGTGCCCTCGGGTAGGGTCTGGGGCGACGTGCTGCGCGGCGTCAACACCTTCACGGACCTGACACTGATCCAGTTACTGGAGACGTTTCAGGAGAGAAACAAGGGATGAGGTGATCCAGGAACTTGAGCTGATACCTTCAGTCCGGAGATCGGGGGAATGCGAGCGTCAGGCCTCGCGCAGGAAACAGACAAACACCCAGGACAGTGAGTTCACGAAGCGGACGCAGTCTACTCTGCGCGAATCTTCGCGGCCTTGACGCGGATCTCCACGTTGTAGGACGCGGTCATTTCCTCGGGCGTCATGTGCTGCAGCAACTTCGTGTACTTCTTCCAGTAGGCGGCGGGGATGGTCTGGTTGTTCGGATGGAGCTCTGCCTCGCCGTTGATGATCACCACGTTGTTGCCGATCCCGTCCACACCCTGGAGCGTCAGCGCCACGTGCGGGTTGTTCTTGATGTTGCGCACCCGGAACGATTCTGGCTGACTGTAGACGATGATGTACTCTCCGTCCCAGTAGAACCACACGGGGTTGGGCGTGGGGATGCCCTTCGGGCTTACCGTTGTGAACCAGATGATGTCTTCTTCTTGCAGCCGCTTCGTGATCTCAGCGCTCAGGACTATGTTCAGATCTGACATGGCGGACCTCCTGCAGGACGGCGTGGATGGCGGGGGTACCCCTGCAAGTATAATGCGGGCAGTTGGAAAGCCCGCAGCTGTGGCGTTGCTGATTTGCGGGCGGCAACCAGGAAGGCCTTGTTGAACTCGATCCTTGATCTGCCGTTCATCGGTGTGACCCGGCGCAATCATGCGTTGGAGCATGCGACGCTGCACGTTCTTTCGCAGAAGTATCCTAATAGGATGCTCGGCGGGCACTCCAACCCCACCGGCTTCTTCATCCTGGGCGATGTGCCATTGGAGGCTGTCGCCGATGCCGCCACCGAGGCGCTGCGCCGTCTGCGAGCGGGAGAACGCCAGTTGGCCATCCATCCCGGCTGCGGGACGAACATGGCCACCTCAGCACTGCTGGGTGCGACCCTGGGCTGGTTCGTGATGCGCGGCGCGCGCTCCACCTCGGCGCGCCTGCTGCGCCTGCCTTTAGCCCTGGCGTCCGCCGTGCTCGGCATGGCCCTCAGCCGCCCGCTGGGACCGGTGCTGCAGCAGAAGATCACCACGGACGCCGAGATGGGTGCACTGCGCGTGACCGATGTGCGCCACAGCCTGAAAGGCCATCTCACTGCTCACCGGGTGCTTACCACAAGCTAGACACAGAGGGCGCAATTGGCGTTTGTGAAGAGTGCCCACCTCTACATCCTTGCCTTGGTGCTCATTGTGCCCTTTTGAATTGAAACGTTGATCCCCTCTTCTCATGGGCGCTGACCCCCACATCCTCTTCCTCTACGGAAACGACGAATACGCCATCGCGCGGCGTCTGCGCGAGTTTGCCTCGATGTTCACAAACGCTTCCGAGGCGGAGATGAACACGGCGCAACTGGATGCCCGCACAATGACCGAGGACCAGTGGGTCAACGCAGTCAATTCCATGCCGTTCCTGGCAAAGCAGAGGCTGGTGATCCTGGAGAATCCCTCGGGACGATTCGCGCGGTCCAAGCCAAAGCGGGGGGATGCGGCTGAGGCGGACAAGCAAGACGGAACAGCAGAACCGGCTGGCCCGCAGGCTGAGGCGATGCCTGCCGCCGAGGCACGTGAGAAGTTCCTCCGATCCCTGCTGGGCATCCCACCGACGACACAGCTGGTGATGTGGGAGCCTGTCGAGATCAGATATCAGTGGAACCCAACCAAGCGTCAGCATGAATTGAAGGAACCTCAACACTGGCTCATCACGTGGATGAAGAAGCAGGGCCTGGGGCTGGAGCGATTTGCATTGCCGCGGGCTGACGATATGCCCGGCTGGATCATCAAATATGCCAAGGCACAGGGCGGCGAGATCGCTGGCACCGCGGCCTCACGACTGGCGGACATGGTTGGTACAGACACACGCCAGGCCGCGCAAGAGGTGACGAAGCTGCTGACGTACGTCAATTGGAGCCGCCCTGTCACCGCGGCCGACGTGGAGACGCTCAGCCCGTTGACCGCCGCGCCGGATGTGTTCAAGATGGTGGATGCACTGGCCACCGGCAATGGGAAGCTGGCCCAGCGGCTGCTGCACCGCCTGCTGGAGTTCCAGGATCCCTTCAGCACCTGGGGGATGATCGTGCGCCAGTTCCGCTACCTGGTGGTCGCGCGCGAGGTTATCGATGCCGGCGGAGGCGAGCCCGAGGCCACACGGGCCCTAGGCGAGGCGGAAGGCAAGCCTGTGCAGCCCTTTGTGGCGCGCAACGCGCTGGGGCAGGCGCGCGGGTTCACCATGCCGAAACTGGAGACGATCTATCACCGGCTGCTGGAGATCGATGAGGGGGCCAAGACTGGTCGCATGCCGCTGGAGCTCGCGCTGGATGTGCTGGTGGCCGAACTGGCCGGATAGGGAAACACCCAGGCGCCGCTGGCGCAACTAATCGGCGCTGACAGCCCCGGGATCCTAACGCTCAATCTGATACAGACGCGAATTGGTGGTCTCGATCCAGGAGGCGCAGCCAGATGCTAGTTGGCCGGATGCCGCCTTAGGGATGCCCCGGATTGGATCAATGAAATAGCCGAGCTTGAGCTCCAACAGGTTCATGGTTGGAGTAATTCGGATTCCACCCGGCGAGCTCTGGGCGAGGGTCAGTATCGCCTGGACCAGATCATCATTGGTCTTTTCGCTGGCGTTCTTCTCAAAATCCGCAAGACATATCCGTGGCACCAGGCCGCACGCGTTCGTCGCAGCCGGCACAACATCAACGTAGCTTCCAGGTTGTATCCTGATGACGAATGCTGCCTGGCCGGGAGGGCAGACAGGGCGTGCAACAGTTGGAGGCGTCGCCAGCCTGGATATCGCGATCGGAACAAGCGTGGCGAGTATCAGCAGGACCACCGCGCCACCGACAGCCAGCGAAGGGCCGTTGTGTGCCCGCGGCTTCGCCTCCAGGCTCAGTTCGGACCACGCCCCACTTCTGGAGACGGCCGCTGCCGGTAGGGCGAAGAGGAACCCCACCGTGCTCGCGTGGAAGCGGGCGCCTCCATCTACCGGGGGCAGTAATGGGATTGAGAGCATCATCCCAACAAAGCACGCCAGCAGCAGCGAGGGGCCGGCCAGGCGAACGCCCCTTATCGAGCCGATGAGCCCGCGTAGCAGCAGCAGCATGATTCCGGCCCACAGCAGATAGGTGATCCACGCTGGTTCGTGTACGGACCCCAGGGGAAAGATCATCAGATCCCCCGGCAGGAAGAAATCGCGGTAGGACTTGGCAACCCCGATGAGCAGCGACAGGGGATTCGCCAGGAAGTAGCGCCAGGCAGCCAGCATCACAACAGAGGCCTGCGTTGTATTCAAGTCATCGATGGCGCTGTGCCAGCCAGAGCCGCCGTGCACCTGCCCGTAGATCGCGTACGCGAAGCTGCCCCATTGATTGGTTACATCAACATGGAGCAGTGCCGAGAAAGCCTGGTTCACCAGCAGGTACAGCACGGCGATGCCGGCAGCGGAGATGACAGCGGCCTTCACGGAATACCGGTGCGCGCCGCGGAAGAGCCATCCGCACCACAGCGCTATGGCAGGAAAAACCAGGAACGCACCGGCTCGCGCGCTGACCGCGGCCATCAGCGTGGCCAGCCCCAGGCCGATCAGCCTCCAGTTCCGTTGCAGGGCTGCGGTCCACAGAATCGAGAACGCCAGGCAGCCCAGTGTGAACCCCGGCAACTCGCTCAGGGTGTATCCGAGTCTGGGTTGGATGTGGAAGAACATCAATGAGGCGAACAGCGCGGCTCCTGCTTGCCCGAACGAGTGGCGAACAGTACGCGCCGAGGCAAATAGTCCCAAACCGGCCAGCTGCGCCAGGATGGCCGTTGCAACCTTGAGGTTGCCGCCGGCCAGCAGGAGTAGGCTCGCCAGGAGGCCCGAAAACAACGGCCTGCGGACCGCTTGGATCCCGGTCTGCAATGGCAGACCGTTTAGTATCTGCAGCGCGCCAGAATAGTAGTTCTTGCCATCTTTATAGGGAAGCATACCGGCAATGATGTCGGTGTCCGTTTGCCCCGAAGTCCATAGAGCGGACACGCTCAGCCCGACGAGCAACATCGTCAGCGTGAGGCCAGCAGGAATGCTGATGCTCGGCCGGGTCCGAAACGCCAGGTAGAAGCCGGCAAGGACAAGCAGGAACAGGGCGGATGAGTAAGTGGAGAGCGCTCGTGTGATGGCGTATGGAAGCCTGAGGCTTAGCAGTATCCAAAACAGCGCGAGAGGAACGACCCAGAGCAGAGCGGCTCTAATCGTTGTGCTTCTCACGACCCCGAGCGCTCCGGCCGTCCACCGTCTGATGGAATCGGTCAATGTTCTCAACATGGATCCATCCAACGCAGGGCGCGCGCAAATGGATTGTACCAATGAAAGGTTGGCAGGACCCTCGGGGCTGCTAGGTGGCGCGCGCGGGTACAATCGAATCCACTGGCACCACCGGCTCCCTTTGTGCAATGGCGAAGCCGGAGCCGGCCTGTGAGGGCTGCGTAGACGAGGGCACACGGACGATCACCGGTTTACCTAGATCGCGGAGAGATAGACTATGAACAACACCCATGGCTCAAAAGGGGGTTTGATCAAAACGGTATCCGTGCGCTGGCTGGGCTTCGTGATCGTGCTGGTGGCTCTGTTCTTTCTCCCTGCCGGGACATTCGACTACTGGGAAGCATGGGTCTACATGCTCGTGCTCCTGGTGCCGGCCGTGGCCGTTCTGTTCTATCTGCTCAGAAAGGACCCTGCACTGGTCGAGCGCCGGATGCGGACGAGGGAACGAGAGGCACCGCAGAGGTTGGTCATCCTGCTTTCGTATCTCTGGTTCGTGCTCGTCTTCCTGATCCAAGGGTTTGACAGGCGGTTTGGCTGGTCAGATGTGCCCCTCGGCGTGGTGATCGCCGCCGACGTCCTGGTGTTTGTGGGCTATCTGATCGTGTTCCTGGTGCTCCGGGAGAACAGCTACGCCTCGCGTGTTGTTGACGTGGAGCGTGAGCAGAAAGTCATCAGCACTGGGCCGTATTCCGTGGTCCGTCACCCCATGTACATGGGGGTTATCGTGATGTACGTGATGACTCCCCTGGCGCTGGGTTCGTATTGGGCCCTCATCCCGGCGCCGCTCATCATTCCCATCCTCGTCGCCAGGATCCGGAATGAGGAGCAGGTGCTGGCCAGGGAACTGCCGGGGTATTCGGGGTACATGCAGAAAGTGATTTACCGCCTGATCCCACGCGTTTGGTAGCGGGTGCGCGTGCGACGGGCCGGGAATCCGGACCGGTCGTCTGGATTGCGGAGGGACATGATATGACGGATACCAAAATGCCACGGGCGCAACTCCTGAAGCTGGTCGCCACCCGGTTCCTGCTTGGATTCGCGGGGCTGGCAGCTATGTTCTTCATCCCCGCCGGCACATTGCGCTACTGGCAAGCCTGGGTGTGGTGGGCTGTTCTCATCATCCCCATGCTGGGCGTGCTGGTGTACTTGCTGCGCAAAGACCCCGCGCTGCTTGAGCGCCGCATGCGTATGCGCGAGCGGGAGAAGGAACAGAGCCTGATGATCAAGCTCTCGTGGATCTGGTTCGCCGTTTCCTTCCTGATCCCGGGTCTGGACCACCGCTTTGGTTGGTCACGCGTGCCGACGGAGATCGTGATCGCCTCCGATGTGCTTGTCTTCTTGGGGTACTGCATGTTCATCATGGTGTTGCGTGAGAACAGCTATGCCTCGCGGGTGGTTGAAGTCGAAAAGGGGCAGAAGGTGATCGATACGGGTCCCTATGCCCTCGTCCGCCACCCGCTGTACCTGTCGGCGATCATCCTCTACGCCTTCACGCCTCTGGCCCTTGGCTCCTACTGGGCCTTGCTCCCGATCTGGTTGATCATTCCCTTGCTCACGATCATGCGCATCCCGAACGAGGAGCAGGTGCTGCGAAGGGACTTGCCCGGCTACGAAGAGTACATGCAGAAGGTCAAGTACCGCGTGCTGCCAGGGGTGTGGTAGCGGATCCTGTCGTTGCAGGCGGAACGCGAAGTCCTGGTGTTCTTTCAGGGTGGCACTCTCAAGGCCATGTTCCGGAGCGAGATGGCTTCGTCCCACTTTGAGTTTCTCGAAATGACACTCAGTGAGCAAGTGGAGGGCAGGCAATGACTAGCGTGTTGATGAGGCTCCTCGTCCATGACCTGACCGGGTACCAACCTAGGATCGTCGATCTGGATCGGCCGATCACGATCGTGGGAATATCGGTGGACACAAGCCTGAAGCGCATCTATCGCGACGTGCCTGCCTTGGGGCGGCAGTTAAAGGAGCTCAAGGAAGCGCATCCGATCCCGAACAAGAAAGAGCCTTGGACCTTCGCGGCCGTTGGCCGTGGTTATGACCCAGCCACGGGCGCCATGACGTACATGATAGGCGACATGGTAACCAGCGCTGCCGATGTGCCGGAAGGAATGGTTGCGTTCCAGATCCCCGCCATCAAGTACGCCGTCTTCCCGGTGCGGCCCAAGAGCCGGTTGGGCTGGGGATTGGCGATCGCCAACGCCAAGGGATATGCATACACGGTGTGGATGCCGGGGTCCGGCTATGAGCCGGCCGGCCTGATCGACGACTTTGAGTATCATGATGAACGCAGAACTCGCAGGCGCAATCCTGAGATTGACCTGTACGTGGCCATCAAGCTAAAGGCGGTTGCTTAGGGAGGCGTCAGGCACCTGATGTATCAATGGAGGTAAGCCATGATACCTGCATTCATATTTCCGGTTGTCTTGCTCTTTCTCCTCGCCTGCGCGCCACCGGCTGTTCCAGCCGTGACACAGGCGCCGACGGCGACACAGGAACCCAGCCCCCTTCCGCTTTCGGGCTTGGGGCCGCATCTGGTGGGGTGGAAGCGCATGATTGAGTTTGTGGATACCAGCCGCAATGATCGTAAGGGTCACCTTGCGATCTGGTATCCGGCTGCGGCGCCGGCCGGCACCGAACCCTGGACGGATGCCAAGCCGGACGCGGCCCCGGACCAGACCGGCGCGCCCTATCCGCTCATCCTGACGGCAACCAAATTGGGTATGTTTTTCGGTCCACACCTGGCCTCCTACGGATTCGTGGTGGCGGGCATCAACGGACAGGATTCAATGAGCAACTGGGGACCGTGGTTGACCGATCATCCACGCGATCTCGTCTTCGCGCTGGACCATATCGCTGCGCAGGGCGTGACCGGCCTTGAAGGGATGATCGACACGGATAATTCCGGCGCGATGGGATACTCCTTCGGCAGCCCAACTGCGCTCTTCCTCGGCGGCGCGCGTGTGGATCCAGAGAACTATCTCGCTTTGTGTGCGGGCGCCGCGTCAATGAATCCCGCGCCGCCCGAGTGGTGGATTGACTACATCTGCAATCTCCTGGGCGGCTGGGACGCGTTTGTGGCCAACGCGGGACCGGATATCACAACGGGCGAGGATGGATTGTGGGCGCCCATCACGGATGACCGCATACGGGCCGTCATCCCCATGGCGCCTGAGGGAGCCTGGCTGTTCGGCGAGCGCGGCTTGGCCAAGGTCGACCGCCCGACAATGCTCTTTGGCGCCACCGAAGACACCCTCAACTACTATGACCTGGAAGCCGTCCCGATCTTTGAAGAATTGCCCCCATCCGACCGCATCATGATCTCCTTTGTAGGCGAAGGTCACATGATGATCGATAGCGCCGCGCGGCTGGCGCAGATGAAACACTTTGCGGCGGCTTTCTTTGGGTACCACCTGAAAGGTGAGCAGAGCCTCGCGGACTACTTCTCCGAGGACTTTGTTGCTGGCTACAGTGATCTGGCGTGGGGAGTCTACCAGGGCGAGTAGTGGGTGACCGCGGCGCCCAGCGCCTGATGGTTCACGGCCTATGGCGCGCTCCTCGCAATGACACTAGACAAGAAAGACCCCGGAGGCCTTGATGACCTCCGGGGTCTTTCCATTGCATCAGGTTCTTTGGGCTACTTCGCAGCCTGGATCAGCTTCGATTCCTTCATGAGGAGAACGAAGGCGGCCGCCAGGGCCATGGCCACTGCAAACACAAACAGCGATGGGGTGAATGAACCGTGCACCCGGTTGGACCATTCCATGGCGCCCACCGCGACCACCGATATCTGTCCGGCGATATTGAGCATACCCTGCGATGTGCCCTCCGGGGCGGGATAGCAGATCTCGGTTGCGTACTGGAACACCACGGGCATGCCGCCCATCACGCACAAGCCCAGGAGGAATGAAACCACCGCCAGGCCCGCAAATCCACTCATATAGGCCATCAGCACAAGGAATGGAACGGAGAGCAAGGCGGCAATGATGAGCGCCGGCTTGCGTTTGCGCATACGATCCGATAGGGACGAGAAGATAACGAAGCCAAATATGCCGCCGAGGATCAGCAGGCCGCCGATCAAGCCAGCCTCACTGATATCCAGGCCGCGCGGTCGGACCATCACCTCCACCCAGGTGGCAATCCCGTTGAAGATGGCGTTGATGACAAAAAAGATGAACGCCAGCAGGTAGAAATCGCGCATGGTGAAGATGTGCTTCAGGCCGTCGAGAACCAGTGCCTTCTCCTGATAGCCGGCGGGTGTGGGTGGGTGGTCCCTGCCGAAGGCCAGGAAAAGCAGCGCAGACAGGACGCCGAGGATGCCGTAGATGAGCATGGTCGGACCAAGATCATAGGCCTCCAACAGCATCGGCGTGGCGATCTGGCCGGCGACGATGCCCAGCAGGGTGAACATGCCGCCAATGCCGATGATCGTGGCGCGTTCCTCCAGCCGGAACCAGTTGGCGGCCATCTTCGTGGAGGAATTCAGGAAGAGCGGCTGCGCCACGGCGATGCCGATGGTCATGATCAGCGTCAGCGTGTAGTCCTGGGCGAAAATGCCCCGAAGCAGGCCGAAGACCGCCATCAGTATGGCGCCCAAGCTGACCGCCTTCTTGAAGCCCCAGGTATCAATGGCCCAGGACGCCGGCAGAGCCAGGGGAATGAAGATATACATGAAGATCATGGCCAGCAGGCCGATGGCGTTGTCCGAGACGCCCAGGGCCGCGGCCGCCGCCTTGTTGATGGGGGCATAGCAGATCCAAAAGACCTGCATCATGAACATGATGAAGACATACACGGCAAACACGACCCATCTGTAGCCGTAGACCTTGATTTCCTGTCTTTCTGCTGATGCTGTCATCGATGTCTCTCCTGTGGATGAGTCCTATATGGGTCTGATGCAAGCATGTGGAGACACGGCAAACTCGCACAATGATAGCAGTTATTTGCTCTGCTACGAGTGTGGGTGCAAGGTTCCGGATTGCCTCCTCGGGATGGTCTTCTAGGGGGTTCGCTGCACGCGCGCCACGAATTGGTAACGCTCGGCGTGAAACACGACCTTGCTGAATTCTACCGGCAAGCCCTGCCGGTCGGTTGACGTGCGTTGCACCCGCATCACCGGCGCTCCCTTGTTTATGCCGAGCAGCCGGGCTTCGTCGCGGGTTGCCGATCCGGCCGATACCAGATCCAGCGCTTCCTGTGGGTGGGAGTCATAGAGCTTCTCCAGCGTCACGTAGACCGATCGGTTATTAAGATCCATATCAGCCAGCGCCGGAAAGCGTTCGGCGGGGAAATACATATCTTCAATGGCCAATGGGAGGCCGCCAACCAGCCGCAGGTTGTACAGGTGCACCACGCCGGCACCTTCCGACAATCGGAGTTCCACCTTGACGGTTCCACGGGCAGGGATCACCTCCTGTACCAGGATCTGGTTCTGAGGCCTCAGGCCGTCTTTGGCCATGCTCTCGGTCATGCTCAAGAGCGGCCCAACCACCGTGTAGCCGCGCTTGATAGGCGGCGAGACGAACGTCCCCTTGGCCCGCTTGCGAATCAGCAGTCCTTCGGTGACCAGCTCGCGAAAGGCGCGGTGCACCACCAACCGGCTGATCCCCAATTGGTCACTTAGGCTGAACTCACTGGGTAGCATGTCGCCCGGCTTCAGTTTGCCGTCGATGATCAGGGCCCTCACGGCCTCCTTGACCTGATGGTAGTACGGCACGGCGGATTCTCTATCGACGGTGATATTCATCGCTGCATCTCAAGCCTTGCGCAGATGCGATCGCGGCCCACGGCTATAGCGGGATGTCCTCGGGCGGGCTCCCGGTCTCTGGATCCCAGCCGAACTCGGCGTAGGCGCCGGCCAGCAGTGTGGGCATATCCGGCACAATACCGGCCGAACCGCCCTTCTCCAGTGGCTTGAGTAGTAGTTCAGGCAGCCGATCGTCCGCCCGCGTCATGCCCAGCTTGAAGTTCAACCGGCGCTTGATATTGACAATGCGCTTTCCAGCGTTCATCAAATCGTCTCCCGTCACATTCCAACCTGTGGCCGCGTTGATCGCGCCCACGAGCAGCGGCACGGGCGGATTCTCGAACTCACAAAGTGTGAGTGAGTTGTACAGGTTGCGCCAGGCCTGCAAGCGCGCCGCCGTGCGGCCCTTTTCGATGCTATTCTCATGCCGGTTGCCCATTACCAGGCCAACGTCCTCCAGGTTGCTCTGGCCCATATCGAGGTCATACATATTGCCTTCCATGTGGCAGGCGCCGCGTGGCGAGAGAGCATACGTCACGGCCATGCCGACATAGGCGCGCGGATCATGCATGGGCACTTCCAGGCGGTTGACCGTGACCGAGAGCTCAGGCACGCCGGCGCGCTCCGCCAGGGCCGCGTTGCCTTCGGCCAGTACCGCGCCGAAACCCTCGCGGCGGGCGGTCAGTTCGATGAGGCGGAAGACCATCTCGGCATCGCCGTACCGGATCTCCAGCCCACCTGTATCTGCTGGGGTGAGCAGGCCGCGCTCGAAAAGCTCGCATGCCAACCCGATCGTCACGCCGAGGCTGATCGTGTCCATGCCGTAGAGATTGCACAGATGGCCGGCGTGGATCACCGCTTCCAGGTCAAAGATCATCAGCACCGAGCCGAGGGCGCCGATGGTCTCGTATTCCGGGCCATCGACCTTGTCATCGTTGTAGGCGGGGGAGCGCGTCTCGCGCCCGCAGGCGATGATGCACTTGTGGCAGGCGGTGTTGCGGCGGAGGAATTTCTCGGTCATGTCCACCCCGGACAGGGCATCCGCCGGTGCGTGTTCTCCGAGTTGGAAATAACGGATAGGCAGATCGCCGAACATGTGCCCGACGTTGACGTAGCCCGCGGTCCCGAATTCGCGAAGGGATTTCGAGGGCATGTCTTCCTTGAACAAGGCAAGAACCTGGTTGGTGATGATCCTGAACTCGTCCGGCGCAAAGAGCGGGACCTTTCCCTTGCCGCGCACGGCGATGGCCTTGAGGTTCTTGGAGCCCATCACCGCGCCCATGCCTGTGCGCGCCGCGAACCTGCCGTGGTCGTTGGCGATGCCTGCCAGTTTTACCCGATGTTCGCCAGCCAGCCCAATGCAGGCCATGCGCGCTTTCGCCTCGCCGAGCGATTCGCGCAGGCGCGTTTGCGTGATGTAGATATCGCTGCCCCACAGGTCCCCTGCGTCGTGCAGATCGGCCTTGCCTTCGACGACCGATAGCCAGACAGGGTGGTCGGATGCGCCGGTGAACCACACGCCGTCATAGCCCGCGTAGCGGAGTTCGGGGCCAAAGAAGCCCCCGCTGTTGGCCTCACCCCAGATGCCCGTGAGAGGCGAACGCGCGCAGGCGCTGTAGCGCCCGGCGGAGGTCATCGATGTGCCCACGAGCGGACCGGTCAGGAAGAGCAGCGTGTTGTCCGGGCCGAGCGGATCCGTGTGCGCGTCGAGCACATCGTAAAGGCAGCGCGCCGCCAATCCGCTCCCGCCCACGTAGCTGCGGGTGTATTCTTCGTTCAGCGCCTCGTCCCACAGCCGGCCCCGGTTGAGGTCGACGTGCAGGATACGGCCCATGTAGCCGTGCATGATCAGCTACGATCCATAGTCCGTGTCGATCGTCCCCGCGACCTTCACCAGCTCATATGTGGCTTTGGGCTGGCGCTGAATCGCGGCCATGCTGCCGATCAGCCTGATCTTGTTCGAGAACATGGCCTGGATCACATCTATGCGGCCCTCGAGCACCTTGCGCCAGGTGCCAAACGGCGCTGTGCTGGTGAAGAGCGCCTTTTTCTCGTCCAGGCTCTTCAGAAAGCAGGCATCAGAGGCCTTGCCGTGCTGCAGGTTGATGTATATGTAGGTCGTCTGGGTGTAGTTCTCGTCCGGCAGGATGACGATGATGTTGTCGCCCTCCCAGTTGGCCGCCGCCTGGGCATAGCTCTCGCTTGTGTTCAGCCGGTTCTCCCACTCTTTGATCCATTCTTCTGACGGAAATTTGATGGCCATTCCGAATCATTCCCTTCCGATTACGGCCTCAGCGGGCAACAAGGCCGGAAAACGACTGGGTCCTGCGCTATTCATATTCGTAGCCTGCATCGATATAACCCTTCATGCCAAGGTGCATCATTTCCCGCCCGTCTGCGGTGCCGCCCATCCCGTACAGGAAGCCCGTCTTAGGCACCTCGTACGGCGGATCTTTGGCCCACTTGACGCCGTCCTCCAGGTCCTTGACGAAACGCTCTGCGATGCCGGGCTGGGTCTGCGGGAGCGTGATGCAAAAGTGGAACCCGGGCGGGTTCTGGCACCCATTCATGCGCCAGCCCTTCTTCTCCAGGTAGTCGTTCACGAAATAGGGATCGACTACATCCGACGTAATGGCAATCAGGAAGGTGGATCGGCGGCCCATGATACGCAGTTCGGGGATGCGGGCAATGCCCTCGCGCATCTTGTCGGCCGTGTCCATGATGGCCCTGGCGGCTTTGAGGTAGCCGTCCTCACCCATGCACACCATGGCCGCCCACATAGCCGCGCTCAGGCCAGCCGAACGGCTGCCCGCCGCGGTCGGGGAGCAGTAGACACCGCCTGGCCAATCCTCCTGCGCGTAGTACATGTAGCGGCGCAGATCCTTGTTGCGGAAGTTGATGGTGGATGTGCCTTTGAGAGAATAGCCGTATTTGTGTGTGTCGCAGGAGATGGAGGTGACACCCGGCAGGCGGAAATCGAAGACGGGCACATCATAGCCCAGTTTCTCGATCCAGGGCAGGATGAACCCTCCCAAGCAGCCGTCGACGTGTAAGCCCAGCTTGTGCTCCAACGCCAGGTCCGAGAGCTTGCTGATGGGATCGACCACTCCGTGGGGATAGGTGCCGGCGGAGGCAGCCAGCGCCACTGTGTTGGAGTTGATCTGGGCGCGCATGGCCTCGACATCGGCTTCGAAGTCGGCGTTCAACGGCACACGCACGACCTTCATCCCAAGGAACTGCGCAGCTTTGAGGTGGGCTGGGTGGATCGTCATCGGGGCGACGACCTCGGGCGCGGTGATGCCCTTCTCCTCGCGGCCCCATTCCCGATAGACGAACATGGCGTTAAAGATGCTTTCTGTGCCGCCGGAGGTGATGGCACCGGCCTCCTCATCCATGCGGTTGACCTTGCTCACCTCGTCTCCGTGCAGCATCTTCCCGACCATGGCCAGAACTTCCGCCTCGAACTTCGTGCCGCTCGGGCACAAGTCGCGCTGCAGCAGGTTGACGAAAGAGTACAGGCTGAAAACCTTGTTCAGGAAGGCATAGTGCTCCATGCCGCCATGGTACATCGTGCCGGAACACTGCCCGCCCAGCCACTTTGGGTTCTCTTTCTCGGCCATGTAGGCAAGCTCTTTCAGCACCTCTTCTTCATCCCGACCCTTTTCGGGCAGGCTGGTGTAGACCTTGAAGAGCTTGTTGTAGGGATGCATATCCCCGAATAGATCAAAGGATTCTTGTTCGTCAGACATAGTTGCCTCGATTGCTGTGATTGTCGATCCCGCTCATGCAGCGGCTTCGGGCTTGTTCAATGCGTGCATGATCGGCCTGATCTTTTCCCTGGCCTCTGACCACCGCTTGTACATGCGGTCGTAGACGGGGCGGTTCTTTGGATCCGGCTCGAAGACGCGGTCGTACTTGACCATGCCCGGGATGTCGTCCAGCTTCACCCGCCCCAGGCGGTTGAAGGTTAGCAACCCCATGCCGATCATGGTGCTGAGGCGGGGTCGGTCCACGCGATGCATGGGGATGCCGACCACATCAGCCATGATCTGCACCCAGACGTCTGAGATGGCGCCGCCGCCGGTGATGCGCCAGTAGTTGAACTTGCGCCCTGCCAGCTTTTCAGCCGGGCCGCGCAGCCAGCGCCAGTTCATGGCCAGACCCTCGAAGATCGCCCGGATCAGGTGGGCACGGCTGGTGCTGTGGGACATGTTCAGGAAGCCGCCGCGCAGGTATTCATCTCCATCGGGGGAAAGGCTGCCGTTGAGCCAAGGCAGGAAGAGCACGCCGCCGCTTCCCGGCGGTATCGGCTCCGCAATGCGGTCGGCGCGTTCGTACAGGTCGGCAGGCACCGCTCCGGGTGCCAGATTGTCCTGGTCGCCGAGCAGGTTCTTGAGACAGGTGTCGAGGACCTTTCCGTTGTTTCCGAGATCAGACCAGAAGACGTAGCTCCCCTTGATGCCGCTGGGGATGGTGCACATCATATTGAGCATATCGGTCTTCTTGGATGGGAGGTGAAAAGCCATGTGTCCGGAACTACCCATTACCGCAGCCGGCTCGGCCTCCCCGACCGAACCAGCACCGATGGCGGAGATACTGTGGTCGCTGACGCCGCAGATTACGAGCGTTTCCGGCGAGAGGCCGAGTTCCGCAGCCGCAGAGGGGGTGAGGTTTCCCAGTATGCCGTCGATAGGCAGCAGATCGGGCAGCTTCTCGCGTTCGATGCCGCTCATCTTGATCAACCAAGGGTCGTATTCCGTGCGACCTAGTCGGCGGTTGTCAACCACCAGCAAGGGGATCATCGTGTTTTGCGTGGCGGCGAACTTGCCCGTCAGGCGCATGTTGATGTAGTCCATGGGCTCAAAGAACTTGTACGTGCGCTTGTAGATCTCCGGGCGCTCATGCTTGATGAACAGCATGTGGGCCAGCGAATCGGTGGGCGAGGGAGCGAAACCATGCTTGTCAAGATACTTGAGCAGCTTGCCCAATTGGTATCCCTGGACACTGGGGAATCCCTTAACGATCTCCCGGTTGTAGCGCGAGCCGCGTGTGTCCATCCAGGATATGGCGTTCATCAGCGGTTCGCCGCGCTCGTCCACCGGCACGATGACTGACCACAAGCTGGTCACCGCAACGGCAATGATCGCCTGCGAAGACACGCCGGAAGCCTGCAGCACCTGCTTGACACAGGTCTTGATGGTCGACCACCACTCGGCAGGATCATGCTCGGCGCCGCCGTCAGGCAGGAAGAAGAGCTGCACGGTGGCGTCCGCGCAGGCGGCGACACGGCCCTCTTGGTTGACCAAGCCAATCTTTGGACCGCCGGTGCCGAGGTCAATTACCAGGATGTACTGATTTTGATCTTTGGACATGGATGCCCTCCCTGTAGGCAATAAAACGAGAGTATTGTCAAGGCATATTATAGGATGCTATTGTATATACGTACATACATAAGCATGTGGTAATTGTCCGCATTGAGACGCCCGAGCTCAGCCGGTAATGATCCCTCACCCGGGGCGCTGTCGGTGCAGATCTGTATCCGTGTCTCAATAGCTGCCAGAGAGCAGCAACCCTCGAGCTTCATACCCCAGTTCAGTGGGGTCCCTCCGCCTGCCGCGCTGTGCCTTTCCCGCTGAAGGACACAGCGCAGGCGAAAGCAGGCAGCGGAACGGGCTTGGTTGACAGCCTTCCGCGCCGAAGAATGACAGGTGATAACATCAAGCGTCGACCCACGGCGTGAGCAGAATCCCACTGCGATCCGAACTGCATGGAAAACCACCTTTCCCAAGACGTATCAACCCAGCGCATTAGCCGCGTAACGCGCACCAGGCAGCAGGCCAAAGCCGCCTATGATCGTCTCAGCCGCTGGTATGACCTGCTGGCCGGCGGCTTTGAGGGCCGCCACCGGGCAGCCGGTGTTCACAAGCTGGACCCACAAGCAGGCGATGTGGTGCTCGAGATCGGTTTCGGCACCGGCCGCTCCATCGTAGCCCTCGCCCGTGCGGTCGGATCCTCGGGCAGGGTCCATGGCATCGACATTTCGGATGGAATGCTCGACGTTGCACGCGCTCGGGTTCAAGAGACCGGGTTCGCCGCGAGGATCGTCCTCCAGCAGGGAGACGCCCTGCATCTGCCCTTTCCCGCAGATTTCTTTGACGCCATTTTCATCAGCTTCACGCTGGAGCTCTTCGACACTCCCGAGATACCGCTGGTGCTTGCAGAATGCATGCGGACTCTCCGTTCGGGAGCACGCCTGTGCGTGGTGGGTCTTTCAAAGAAGGGTGGAACGAGTGTGCTGACCAGGATCTATGAATGGCTGCACGAGAAGCTCCCCCAGTATGCGGATTGTCGCCCCATCTTCGTGCAAGCATCGTTGGAGGATGCCGGATTTCGCATCCTGGATGCCACCAACCTCTCACTGGGAGGACTGCGCGGGGAACTTGTCCTGGCACAGAAGCCCTGAGTCATATCATCACGAAGACCTCGGAGGCTCAAAGACCTCCGAAGTCTTCACTGCGGCGGGAGGACCGCACTGCTGAAGCACCAGTGCAAACAGCTGCACGGTCATGGCGTCACCCGGATCTCTCCAAGCCTGCAGGAGGGAACGGGTTGGGAAGAACGTGCTTGAATCGCGCTTCCATGCGCTTTACAATGGAAAAGAGGCTCTGCGCCTATGCCGCGCCCCGCATTATCGGCAATCACATCTACGACGCCGGCCACGAACTGATTGACATGGACGGCGATCCGGTCATCCGGGACAATGTCATCGGGCCGAATCCAGATCATGCTTGTATTCACGTGATTCAAGGGAATCCGATAATCGAGAACAACGATATCCACGATGCCTGCCCCTAGAGCCCGACGGTCGCTTTTGGGATCGGGCCGGCCCAAAGCATCGCGGAGCGCCAGCGCCTCACAGGAGGATGCCATGCACACACGCAATATCCTGATCGCAGTTGCAGCCGCCGCGGTTCTGGCGGTGGCCGCCTTCCTTCTCGTTCCGCTGCTTTCCCTGCCGGAACCATCTCCGTCCGTCGCGTACTGGCCCACCGATGAGTGGCGCACCGGCACGCCGGAGGAACAGGGCTTTGATTCTGCCGCCCTCGCCCGGGAACTGCAGAAGCTGCGGGATGACGGCGTCACCATCGACAGCCTGCTCATGATCCGCAACGGCTACGTCATCCTCGACGCTTATTTCGCACCGTACGATGGGACGTTCTCGCACGACATGGCCTCGGTCACCAAGAGCATCACCACGACGCTGATTGCCATCGCGGCCAGCCAGGGCAAGGTCGACCTTGACGCGCCCATACTCTCGTACTTCCCGGACCGCACCATCGCCAATCTGGACGCGCACAAACAGACCATCACGGTCAGGCACCTGACGGGGATGTCGAACGGCATGGAATCGGGTTGCCTCAACGGCGACGAGACAACGCTCGATGCAATGCGTGCCGCGCCCGACTGGATACAGCACTCCCTGGACCGGAAGATGGTCCGCGATCCGGGTCTCGCCTTCTGCTACGACAGCCCGGGCATGCACATCCTCTCAGCCATCCTGCAGGAGACGACAGGCATGACGGAGATCGAGTTCGCCCGCGCAAACCTCTTCGAGCCCCTGGGCATCCATGACTTCGCGTGGGAGTCCGATCCGCAGGGCTATACCCACGGCTGGGGCGACATCCACCTGTTCCCGCGCGATGCCGCCAAGCTCGGGTACCTGTGGCTGAGCGGCGGCGTGTGGGACGGGAAGCAGATCGTCCCCGCGGACTGGGTGAAGGACGCGGTCACGGCTCACGTCCACGCAAACGGCGGTGACGATTATGGCTACGGCTGGTGGGTCTCAAAAGACAGCTATTGGGCGCTAGGGCGCGGCGGGCAGCACGTCAAGGTGTATCCGGCGTTCAACGCCATCGTGGTGGTCACGGCTGCAGGCTTCGACTTTGATCAACTTGAATCACTGTTGGGCGCATCCTTCAAGGACCCGGAGAAATCCCTTCCGCCCAATCCCGAGGGCGTGGCCGCGTTGGATTCCACGGTGGCCGCCCTGGCGCAGCCTGCGGAGCCATTCCCGGTTAGGCCGCTGCCTCCCATCGCTCAGGCCATCTCCGGCAAGACCTACGTCTTCGGATCCGATGCGGCCGACGCGCTTGACCTGACAGCCCTCAAAATTAGCTTCAGTGACCCGGCTCAGGCTACCATGTATGTGAAGGGTCGCTACGACGAGAACATCTGGCCCATCGGCCTCGATGGGACGTACCGGCAGACTCCCGACGGCAGGGCGATGCGCGCCTATTGGTCCGATGAGCAGACCTTCGTGTTTGAGATGTTCGACATTGGGCAGCTCACCTACTTCGCGCGATTCGAGGACGATCGCTTAGTGCTGACCTCAAAGAACTTTGCGGGAGAGTTCGAGGGTCTTGCCGGGGCGCCCTGACGCAGCAAAGTCAGGTCCGGCGGGCTACCTCCGCAAAATGCACGTTTATGGCGCGCATTGACCGTGTACCCGTACGTGCATTTTGGGGAGGCCGGGAGGAAGTAGCTCGCTTGCATTGCGTCTCTTTCCTCTACTCCGATCCCGATTGAATTCCGCCGCGTTTGGCTGTACCATGATGCGGGAATGCATCATCCGCCTCCAAAGGAGCCAATACTATGTCCTGGCAAGATCAACTAAACGGCAACCCGCTCCCCTGGCTGCTGGAGGCCAATTCCCCCGGTGTGCGCTACCTGGCCCTGCGCGATCTCGTCGACGCGCCCAAGACCACGGAACTGCGAGCAGCCCGCACGGCCGCGCACAAACGCGGTCCCATCGCTGTGATTCTCCGCAACATGGAGGAAGCAGGCTACTGGGTCAAGCCGGGACCTGGTTACAGCCCCAAGTATCACTCCACCGTCTGGTCGATGATCACGCTGGCCCAATTGGGCGCCTCCGCCGATGAAGACCAGCGCATCGGGCAGGCATGCACCTATGTCCTAGACCATGCTCTTGCCGATGGAGGCCAGTTCTCAAGCCTGAGTTCCGGCGAACCGGCCGGGACCGTTGACTGTCTTCAGGGCAACCTGTGTTGGTCGCTGGTGGAGCTGGGTTGCGATGATGCGCGCCTCGACACGGCGTTCGATTGGATGGCCCGCACCGTCACCGGCGAGGGCATCGCTCCGGCAAGCACGGTCGATGCGCCGCGGAACTACTACGTATTCAAGAGTGGACCTGGCTTTGCTTGCGGCGTCAACGCCGATCTGCCCTGCGCCTGGGGCGGTGTCAAGGTGCTGCTGGCCCTGGCGCGGTTGCCCGCACAGCGGCGCACTCCCGTCATCAAGCGCGCCATTCGCCGCGGCGTCAATTTCCTGCTCAGCATCGATCCAGCCACTGCAGCCTACCCAACGCGCCAGGGCGACAAGCCGAGCCGCAATTGGTGGAAGTTCGGCTTTCCGGTGTTCTATGTGACCGACCTGGTGCAGCTGGTCGAGGTATTGGTGGCATTGGGGTATGGTCGCGATCGGCGGCTGACGCACGCGCTGCAACTCATCCGTGACAAACAGGACCTGCATGGACGCTGGTCGCTGGACTTTGACTACCTCACGGGGAGGTTGTGGTTGGACTTCGGCAACCCGAAGAAACCCAACAAGTGGGTGACGCTGCGCGCCTTGCGCGTGTTGAAAGCCGCCGCCACAGACAAGTAATCCTCCCCTGATTGAATTCCCTCGCGTTCGGCTGTAAGATGAAGTGGGAGCGTGCCATCCCGCCTCCCAGGAAGGGAACATCATGTCCTGGCAATCCCAACTGAACGGCGATCCACTTCCCTGGCTGCTTGAGCCCAGCGCACCCGGTGTGCGCTACCTGGCGCTGCGCGATCTTGTGGATGCTCCCAAACCGGGGGCTTTGCGCCTCGCCCGCAAAGCCGCGCACGAAGAAGGACCCATTGCAGCGGTGCTGCAGAAGATGAACAAGGCAGGCTACTGGGCCGCTGCCGGTCCGGGCTACAACCCCAAGTACCGCTCCACGGTCTGGTCCATCATCGTGCTGGCACAGCTGGGCGCTTCCGCAAAGGAGGACGCGCGCATTCGGCAGTCCTGCGCCTATCTGCTGGATCACGGCCTGACAGATGCCGGGCAGTTCTCAGCCTCCGGCGCGCCGTCCGGAACTGCAGACTGCATGCAGGGCAACCTGTGCTGGTCCATGCTGGAGCTGGAATACGATAATCCGCGCCTTGAGAAGGCATTCGACTGGATGGCGCGCACCGTGACCGGCGAGGGCATCGCGCCCATGACGGACCGCAATGCAACAGTGCGCTACTACGCTGGCAAATGCGGTCCGACCTTTGCCTGCGGATCCAACAACAAACTTCCCTGCGCCTGGGGCGGCGTCAAGGTGATGCTGGCACTATCGGCATTGCCAAGGGAGCGCCGCACTCCCCTCGTCAAGCGCGCTATCCAACATGGCGTCGACTTCTTCTTCGGAGTGGATCCCGCAGGCGCCGCTTATCCCTCAGGCTACGCCGGGAAGCCCAGCGGGAACTGGTGGAAGTTCGGCTTCCCCGTTTTCTATGTCACCGACCTGCTGCATCTCGTTGAGGCGCTGGTGGCACTGGGATACGGCAGCGATCCGCGGCTGGCACACGCGCTGCAGGTCATCCGCGACAAGCAGGATCCGGATGGACGTTGGTCGCTGGACTACGACTACACAGGCAAGACCTGGGTGAACTTCGGCGAGAAGAAGCAGCCCAACAAGTGGGTCACCCTGCGCGCACTGCGCGTCTTGAAAGCTGCCGCAGGCTAACGGCCGGGGAGGCATCCTATGAAGAACACACTCGAGACGCTCCTGAGGATCGCCCTGTTTGCCTGTGTCTTCCTCGTCTGGATGTGGGTGCTCGAGCAGCCATTCTCGAATGCTGCCAACCTGTTCATCATCGTCGGTGCCGTGACTGTGATCTTCCCTATAGTTTGGCTGGGGAGAATGCTGCTCGACAGGCATCCGAGCCCGGATCGCGCTGCTTGGATCACCACCGTCATGCACGCCATCGTTATGATCCTGTTCGGCGCGGCCATCATCCGGGCTGTGACGACCTACGAGACCTGGCGCGGCTGGCTGATCCCGATTCCAGTCGAAATGGGCTTGCTCCTGGCTCTGATCACCGGCGTTGCTGCCGCGCTGACAGTGATGAACCTTGCCTTGCGAGGACTCGGCGCTCCGTTTGCCATTGCCCTCAGCCGCCGGCTGGCGGTCGACTGGCTCTACGCCTGGACGCGCAATCCCATGGTCCTGGCCACACTGGCATTCCTGTTGGCACTGGGGATCTGGTTTCAGTCCACGTTCTTTGTGCTGTGGGTATGCCTCCTGGTGACACCGGCGCTCCTCCTGTTCGTGAAAGTCTTCGAGGAGCGGGAGCTCGAGATCCGCTTTGGAGCTGGCTATCGGGAGTACAAGGTGAGGACTCCGATGCTGATCCCCAGGCGGCCGGGAGCCAACACGACGCCGCGCGCCGGCAGGAAGCGCATCAAGAGATGAAGACCTCCGAGCTCTTGCATGGAGATCTTCTTTTGTCGGATTCCCTCAATCCGGCGGACGAGTGGGTCACGTCGCATGCGTGAAAGGCTTAGAACCCTCGGTCGATACCTCCCATTGGGGCTTGTGCTTGCTTTCATCGGCATAGGCAGCTACCTCGTCCGGACCAGTGAGTCGTCCTCTGCCCTGACGTGGATGCACGTCTATGATCCCAGTGACTTCATTAACGCTTCATTCTCAAGCATCGTCCTGTTCTTCAGGGACCTGAGGATCCCGATTCCACCCGTCGTAGGTCTGGCCGAGATCATCAGTATCAAACTCCTGGCGTCACCCATCCTTGTGACGCGATACGCGTACCGGGTGGCTCTCGTGGGCAGTTATGCCGCAGCCATCTGGTTGGCCCGCACCTCGATCAAACGCTCAGTGACGGCATTCTTTGTCGCCGTTCTGTTCCTTTATGTCACAACCAAGGTCCACCCCGGCAACCCTCAGAACTATGATCTTTTCTTTCCCTTCTTCTTCCTGCTCTTCCTTCTGGCCTTGAGTCGGGCTTGTCGAACCGGAAGCCCCATCCTCATGCCTTGCCTGGCAGGGTTTCTGCTTTCGATGGCCGAGCTCACTCGTCCCTTCCTGATCTACCTTTTGCCGCTCTTGGTGGGTGGCGTCCTTTTTGCACTCGCCCGAGGAGCAGGGAAGAAACAGTTTCTGCCATTCCTCCTGCCCATCTTGCTGATCTCGGGTGGATGGCATGCGTATCTACTCGCAGCCCACGGGCAGATCACATTCTCCAATAATGCGGGCTTCAATGTTGCCAGGGTATGGCCCCAGATCCCCACGGTGACGCTGGTCGAGGAGCCAAACTACGCCCCCCTGGCGCCGGGAAGGTGGGCGAACCTCAACACCGCGGAGCATGGGGAAAACAGCCGGCGGGCACAGCAAGCACAGCTGCAATATTGGCTGGCGCATCCGGTTGACAGTCTCCTCTTCGCGATTGGTCGCACCTCGGAACTGCTTGCAGGAAACACCGCCTTTGGGGGTTTCGTTCCTGAGTCGCGGTGGTTTGGTGTTTATGCCATGGTCGTAAGACTCATTTCGAGCCTGATGATCCTGTGCGCGGGCATTCTGGTGGTGGATGCATGCGTGCATCCCCGTAAGACACCGTTGCTGCTTGCGCAGACGGACAATGTAATCCTACTGTTCACGGTCTTCTGTGCCATGCTTCTTGCGACTGGAGAGATTCGTGAGGAGCCCCGGCTTCTGCTGTCCATACTGCCTCTGCTGACAACGCTTCCTGTATACCGGCCCGTCCAGGCTGAGCCCCTCGATGCCAAGGCTCTTCACTTGGATACCCGCTGGTGATGCGGGCGGCGCACTCGTTTCTCATTCGGCCTGAACCTGCTCGTCGCCAAGATCTTTCCAACCGGAGCTCAGACGTGAAGATCATCGAGACTGTCTTCGTAGTCCCCGAAGTCATAGCCAATACGTACGTCATTGTGGATGCCGACGGCTTGACCCATATCGACACGGGCCTGCCGCGCAGCCAGAACAAGATCCTGCGCTACATTGCCAGCCTGGGCAGGTCAGCGCGCGATATCAAGCGCATCATCATCACCCATACAGATTGGGACCATATCGGCGGCCTGGCGGCGCTGCATAAGGCCACTGGCGCGATCACCTACGCCAGCAGGATCGAGGCGGACGCCATGGCCGTTGGCAGGCCTTCACGACCAACAAAGACGCCTGCGTCAACACCGCTCATCCGCAGGTTGACGCGCCTGTTCCTCAAGCCCAGGCCTTTTCGCGTGGACGGGATATTGACGGATGGCCAGGTCATGCCTGAGGTCCTGGGTGGCCTCAGGGTGATCGATACAGCCGGACATTCCCCCGGGCACATCTCGCTCTTCTCCCCGGCAACCGGCGTCTTGTTTTGCGGCGATTCTATGGTGACGGATGAGCACGGCATCCACGGTTCGCGCCCGATGTTCACCTGGGACGAGGCCATGGCGAAAGAAGCCGTGAAGAAGCAGGCCGCCCTCGGCGCCCGCATCCTGTGTTCCGGTCACGGGCCGGTGGTCATGGATGCCGCGGGCAAATTTCCTGTCTGAGATCAGCAACACGCGGACTAACCACGCCCCTGCCGGGGCGCGCGTTGATCTCGTCCGCTGCACGATGTGTCGTATACTGAGAGCAATGAAGTGAGGAAAGGGGTCGGTTCGCCTCCTTGCCCAGCTCTGAATGCATGGCCTGAGGACGGACGCAACCCATGATCCACGACCTTCCGGGGAATAAGCAACGCCTGGCATGAAATCCCGTCTCTCACTCTTGTGGCTGGAAGAGCCCCCTTCCAGGTGGGACTGGCTCCTTTTCGCCGTCCTGGCCGTCGCCTGCTACGTGACCTTTCAGCACGGCGATATTCAGACCACGGGCAGCGCCTCACTGGCCTACTTGCAGGGCCACTTCTTTGATTTCTACGATCACAACCTGGCCGTTGGGACCGCCGCGGCCTACTTTCCGAGCACATACCTGGTATTCGCTGCCTGGAACCTGCCGCTTTGGCTTCTCGGCCTCGTCAATGCGTCTGCCCCAGCCTCGTCACGTCTAGTCGTGTTGATGTGGTACAAACTGCTGCCAACGCTGTTCTATCTGGCATCGGCGGTACTGATCTACAGGATCGGCGCTCAGGTGGGGTTGGGGAGGCGCAAGGCTAGGGTTGGCGCGTATCTATGGTTGACCACGCCGATTGCATTCTTTGGCCAGTTCATTTTCGGCCAATACGATAGTCTGGGAATCTTTCTCGTTCTGATCGGTGTGTATTACTACTTCAAGAAGGATCTGTTGGTCTTCGCGCTGCTCTGCGGCCTCGCCTTTACGTTCAAGTATTTTTCACTGTTCGTGTTCCTTCCGCTCCTGCTGCTCATGGAGAAAAGGATTCCGGCTATCTTGGCGAGGGCTGCCCTGTTTGCCGCGCCTGCGCTGCTGGAACTGGCGTTGTACATTTGGTCGCCGGCGTTCCGCTCGGGGGTCTTGGGCACGCCCGTGGCCTCGTACATATGGGGGACATCCATTTGGAACGGCTATGTCAACGTTCAGCTGTTCCTGATTGCCTGGCTCCTGGTGTGCGCCTCGGCCTACTTCGTAGAGCCGCAGGGCGGCGGGAACACCTCCCAATGGGGCTTCTATTTCACGAACGTTTCGATGTTCCTGTTGTTTGGTTTGTCGTTTTTCCATCCCCAGTGGCTCCTCTGGGCTACTCCCTTCTGGGTCATCAGCACACTGATGAACAGGAAGGCAGACACCTTCCTCGCGCTCGACATCCTGATGATGCTTTTCTTCACGCTTTTCACGGTGACCTTCTTTGACCGGGACGTGGACCAGCAATTGTTCGGCCTGGGTGTGCTGAAGGGCATCGCCGCGCCGGTGCTCGGTACCGCGATTCCGATGAGAGACTTCTTTCTGCTGCGGGACGCATCCTTTCCTTACTCCGTGCTTTCAGCGCTCATGCTGGTCAATGCGGCTTTCAAACACCCCAGGTTCTGCGCCAGCCAGCCTGCGCGGGTCAGCCTTCCAGGCCCCGGCTTGATTCGAACAAGATTCATCGCCGGTATCGCGATCTTTGTGCTTCCGGCCAGCGCCAGCCTCATCATGGCGGTCAATTCGCCTCCGCCCTCCTTTTCAACTGCTAGGGGCGACTTCTTCACCATTGGTCCCATAGCCGAAGGACAGGACGTGAGGCAGGTGTTCCTGGCCACGACCGGCACAATTGACCGGATCCAATTCCTTCCGGGCAGGTATGAGGCGACAAGGGCGGCGCAACTCAACGTCCGGCTGTTGGATCCCATGAGCGATCAGGTCGTGTATGAAAAGGTGATCGATGCGCCAGACTTGGTTGAGCGGACGTACTACACGCTGCGCATCCCATCGATCAAGGTGACCCCTGGACAGCGCTATATCCTTGCTTTTGGAAAGGCCGATGACCGCGTTGGCGACTATCTGACGCTTTATCGTACGGCACAGAGCGACCTCGGACTTTCGCACTATGCGGTGATCGATGGGGTGAGACAGTCGTACGATCTGGTGGTGCGTATATATGGCCACTGACCGGCAGCTGCCGCGTGGCATGGCTAGGCACGAAACGGGCAGGCATAGCGGCGGCGCCTCAAGGGCGCATCATGGATCAAGAAATCTGGTGCCCTTGATCCCTGGCGCATGGGGTCCCTTGATTTCGGAATCTCTGGCCCTTGCGATCGTGGCTGCAATCGTCTACGTGGTTCAGGACTTCTTGTTCCCTCTGGAAAACTACTGGCTCGACCTCCTATCGGGCTTGCTGGCATACACTCTCGCGCAGTGGCTCTTGGTTCGGAAGCACTGCCTCATGAATGTTTTCACCGCATTGGACCAGGGCAAGCTGCGGCTTGTGGACACCTTGCTCCCATTCCTGGGGCCGTTGGCGATCTCCGGCGCACTGGCCATGGCGGGTCGGGGGCTGTTTGTCTTCATACTTCCCACCGTATGGATGATCTGCATTCTGCAGACGTGCACCTCGGCTGTGGTGGCGCATTGGCTGGCCAGCCTGCGACTCTGCGCTGGCGTTCGCCTGGGTGGTCGCGCCTGGAAATGGCTGGTCAGCATTGGTCTTGCCGGGCTACTGTATTCTCTGGCTTTCTTCTCCCTCGACACAAAGAAGCCGATCCATCCTTTGTTGTCCGGCGATCCTGCCGTCAAGGGAGTTTGGTTCACGATCCCCGTCCAGAAGTCAGGGCTGTTCCCGGCCGGATACGCAAGGCTTGAGGACAGCGTTTTTGACGACCTTGGACGCATCTTCATTGCTGGCTTGGGGCAGACGCTCGGTTTGGTGGAGGCCTGCGAAATTCCAGGCCCGGATATCACCCGTTCTGTGCCATCTCCAGATCCCGGTGCCCTGGTGCAGCCCAAGTTCAACTACGCCGTTGATTCCATGTGCCCGAACTGGATCGCCACCTTGCCCGGCTTCTTTTGGCGAATCGGCTTGTTGGGCATGTTCCTTCTTGCACTGATTGTTGGAATTGGCGGCTTCCGCGATCCGATAGACTTCGGCATCCTGTCGTTGGTCCTCTTGGTCGGATGGACCACATGGCCTGCTCCTGCCAGGGAGAGAATGGGGAATGTGGCGGTGCTGATCGCCGGCATGCCGCTGATCGCATTGATCTTCCCCCTCTTCCGTCGCAATCGGTACTCCTACCTTGTCATGTGGGGATTGCTCAGTGGGGCAATGTTTGGCCTGGCGGCATTTGTGCGCCGCCCGTGTGGGCAGGCCCTGCTCATCACAGCCATCGTGATTCTTGTGTTTTCCGCCCTGCGCCAACGCAGGATGCTCCTGGCCGTCACGGCCTCGCTGGCCTTGTTGGTGGGCAGCAGCCTGGTCCCCGCGGCAGTGAACGGCCTATTCGCATATCGGGATGCCAAGTTGCAGATATCTGCCCCAAGGATCTCGCCTCGTGTCCATGGCTCGGGCTTTCCACTCTTGGGCGGCATCGGCGGCCGGCTGATTGAGACGCCGTCCGGCTACACCTCGCAATACGGGAATTCCCTCAATGCTGCGTTCATCGACGCTGCGATTTGGTACATCGTCTATGACCGCAATCCCATGATCGGCTTCACGCGCAAGTCATTCACCTTGATGCAGCAGACCAGTCAGCGGGTGTTTGTCGAGTATGTGGCCCGCCACCCGGCGGAATTCGCGCTGAACCTCCTCCGCAAGGGTTATGACACTCTGCTGTTGGCATTGAATGTGCCCACGAACTGGCCCTCGGTGTCCCTGCTCCTGTTTGGGCTGCTCGCCCTGCGGCAAGTCTTGTCTCGACGCAACCCGCTCGGTGGCAGCATTTCGGGCGATCGGCTAAAAGAGACGGTCTCTGGGTTCATTGTGCTCGGCCTCATCGCCGCCATGCCTGCCGTGCTTACAAGCCCCAACTACGGCGAGTCCGCGCAGTTGCCCTCCGCAGTTCTGTTCTTTGCCGTGATCATAGCTCTGCACTACGCGTTCCAGGCTCAGGTTTCCAGGGCGAACTGCCCATGAACATGCGCAGCTGGATGGCGCGCCTCGAGCCACACGCGGGCTTGATTGTGCTCTTTGCCCTTTTGATTGTGCTGTGGCAGGCTCTCCAGGCAGCTGCATCGTTCGAGCCGGATGCAGCCTATGCAGAGCGCCGGGCCGCGGATGCCATCCGCCAGGCATCTCGCGAAATTCTCCATCCCGGCGACCGGGTGTTCTTGTCATCGCAAAACAGCCCGGTGCGTCAGGCCCTTCAAGAGTTGCGCGCCAATGTGTACCTGATCGATCCACCGGATGCGAATGGTGTGGAAACTCCGTTGCTGCAGGTACTGGATGACTATTGCCAGCGGGATGAAGCACAGGAGGAACAAGCGGCCTATTGGATCTGGACCATGGACAATCCGCGCACCCTGATGCTCTTGGGCCAGGCCGCTCGTGCATTGAATTTCTTCTTCGGCTTTCAGGCCGTGCTGCCCTACCGTGGCAGCGAGGCGTTTGCCATTGACAAGCTGCTGCGGCTTCAGCCAAAAGACGACATCATTAGCAGTTATTGCGAAGCCGGCAGGGTTGCTGCCACGGGGCCGGTTCTAGTGGTGCTGGATGCAGATCGTTTTTCACCCTGGATAGGTTCCATGGCAACGGGCCGCATTACCTGGTTGGCGAGTGGTCCTGAGCGCGAGATGGCCGCCTCGGACTTCGCCGTGCAGGACATGCCCCCATTGCTTACCTACGATGTCTATTGGATGGGCCAGGTGCCGTTGTTTCCGTCCTGGGTTTTCACAAACCAGGATATGGCAGCCTATGATCGGACCGCCCAGATGAGTAAAGTGCAGGCTGGCGTCGTGCTTGTCGATCGGAAGGCGGAGCTGGGCATTACCGCACTGCGCTATCTCAGGGAGTGCCGCCTCGAAGAAGCTTCGCTCGAAAGCAGCCTCTTCCGACAGATGTGCTTCAAATGACGCTGCCCGGCGACCCCATGCCGTATACGATTTCCCGGACGAATCCCTGCTGACTGCACTTGACGAGCCGCCGATTGGAGATGGATGCACATGAACAAAAGGGTCTTGCTGGCCCTCGGACTGATCGTGCTGTCCTCGGGGATCATCGCCGCTCTCATCCTGACCCGCGGTCATAACTGGGGCGACGATTTTGCCGCCTACATTCTCCAGGCACGAAGCCTCATCGACGGCCATATGGATGACTTCGTCCAGAGAAGTGCATTCACCATAGAAGAGTCCTCCTGGCGTTTCGGTCCAGTCATCTTTCCCTGGGGTCTTCCGATCCTGCTCGCCCCCATCTACGCCATCTTTGGCGTGAGCCTGTTGGCCTTCAAGCTCCTGCTCACGCTCTGTTACATGGCGTTTCTCATTGCATTCTTCTTCTTGGCGCGCACACGGCATACAGACACAGAGTCCCTGCTGCTGACGGCCTTCATGGCCTTCAACCTGAGGATGTTCCAAGCCCAGAACGAGATCCTTTCCGATCTTCCGTTTCTTCTTTGGTCAACTCTCACTCTGGTACTTGTGGAGCGCTACCTGGCCCAAAGCGCGGCTGCGCCTAGGAACTCGGTCTGCCTCGTCGGCATCGGACTGACGATCTTCATGGCAGCCTTCACCCGGCCCAATGGCTCTCTTCTCTTTGTGCCACTTGCGGTGGCCCAATTGATACGTCTCGGGCAGCGTGCGCCGGAGGGCCACGGAGCATCGGGGGAGGTCTTCGAGACCCTTGTACCCTACATGGTGTTTGGGATCTGCTATGGGATGCAGGCGGTCCTCCTTCCAAACTCAGCGGTTGGGCTGACCGACCAGTGGGAGACGCTCTCCTGGGGCAGCGTGTGGCAGAACTTGAAGTTTTACTTTCTGCTCCCCGGGGACTTCCTCAGGGACTCAAAGATCGGGGGCTATGCCCTGTACGCGGTCCTGCTGATCAGCTTCGGCGTCGCCCTAACCAGGCGTCGGCGGGATGACGCCCCCATGTTGCTCTACGTCCTGGCAACGATCGCGCTGTATGTGATCTTCCCGCTCACTCAGGGAACCCGCTACATCTTCCCGATCCTCCCTGTATTCTTCTTGTTTGCGTTTCAGGGCATGAAGGATGCTGCCGGGAAGTTGAGGTCGAACCTTCAGCTACGCGCTGTGACTCTGGTGTGCGTATTGTGGGCCGCTCTGGCAGCGGCCTCATTGGGCGCATCACTGACCGACGCGCGGCGCAATATGCTCGAGGGGCGGCAAGAGCCCTCGGGGCCCTTTTCCCCGGCTGCCAGTCCAATGTTTTACTTCATTCGAAACGCCACCCCGGCCGACAGCAACATTGTTTTCTTCAAGCCGCGGGTCATGCGTCTGCTCACCGATCGAGATTCATTCCTCACCTCCAATTGTGAGGATTTGTCCAAGGCGGACTATGTCGTGATCGCGAAGGACCGCCGTACCCCCAACCAGATATCCCCCGACCACCTCCAAGACTGCGATGCTTCAGTCTCACTCACGAGGGTATTTGGCAAGGGCGATTTTGTTATCTACAGCGTGTCGCAGCGTCCTTAGTTGGCGGCGTACGCCGCCCAGAGTATCAATCAGAAACTGGGCCTGGCAACGAAAGCCTAATCGCCTGGCCTTGTTGATAAAGGACGCGACGGCATGCAGCAGGGGCTTCGTGCAAACCCATTGCTGAGATCCAGCCACAGGCTCAAACACGCATGCTGGGATGTCCCTGGATGAAATGTCCCGCGCAGGCTGCCTCTGGCAACGATCCTAAACGCGCGAGGTTGATTCGCCAACCACCCGGACACAGGCCGCCCTCGGCGCCCGCATCCTGTGTTCCGGTCACGGGCCGGTAGTCACGGATGCCGCGGGCAAATTCCCTGTCTGGCACGGGACTGCGTCTCGGGCGTGATTGGTTGACGAGCAGCAAGACCCTTTTTTGGGGGTTAGAACTCCAGTTTCCTCTGCAAGAAATAGTGCTCGATGCCGCTCTCCAAACGGCGCTTCAGCGGCATCAGCACTGCAATTCCAGCCCCGATGGAGATGATATGGGCAGCTTCCGAGTAGCCTCCGATCAACTCACCGGCATACGTGACGAGAAGGTGTTCGGAGAAGCTGTACACGAAGATCAGCACGCCTGCCAGTAGTGAATACAGCGTGCCCCGCTTGACGATCACTGTAATATCGAAGAGCCGTTCCTTGATGATGGCCACGCCGATCACAGCCGCGAACGTGTCGCTCAGGAACATGCCGAGCGGCAGTAGCGGGCCCGCATCCACTCCCGTGGTCACGAGAGCCTTGACGACCGCAAACGTAATGGCCAGCAAACCCGCCAGGACGTACAGGCGATGGCGCCGTTCCAGAGGCGACGCCGCCCGGCCTGTCTCCTTGAACAGCAGCCAGCAGGCCCACAGGTTGATGCCGAACCAGAAAACAAATATCCCGGGATCCATGAAGCTCGGCACCACCCTGAATATGTTGCCCCACGAGTATGAATAGACGCCCTCGATGCGGTAGAAGACGCCTGCAACGACCAGCAGCATCGAAATGCCAGTGGCGATCCATACCCCAATGACGGCCCGTCGGTTGGATCTGCCGACATACAAGTTGACGAAATGGAAGATTAGCGCCGGGATCAGGATGCACGGCGTGATGGCGATGCGGCCGATGATGGGCAACTCCTCCAGGTGCTCATTTCTGAGCATGAGCACGAAGACCCCCAGGTCCCAGATTACACAGATCAGCAGGAACGCTGCGAACAGGTAGTGGTACGACTTCCTGCCGCGGCTGAGCACCAGGGACAGGATCGTGCTGGTCAGGAGGAAACCCAAACCAGATTCGATCGCCGTGATGAGCAATATCGGTGATGCCATCCCAGCCTCCTGTGCCCCCCTATCGCACCAGGTGCACCAGGTCGTCCAGGTTGCGTCGGGTCTGCGCTTTCGGCGACTCCGCTGCGTAGCCGATGGGCAACACCGCCACCGGCCGATGCCCGGCCGGAGCACCCACGACCTCTGCCACCGCCTTCTCTTCGAATTTGCCCACCCATACAGTCGAGAGTCCCAGTGCGGTCGCGGCCAGCATCGCATGCGTGCAGGCGATGGTCGCATCCTGCACGCTGTACAGCTCCACGCCCCGCCGGTTGTACCGGGCCTCAGCTCGGGCCCCGTGCGCGCAGAAGACCAGCACGACCGGCGCTTGTGCCAGGAACTCCTGGTCAGCAGCGGCCTTCATCAAGGCCGCCCTCAGCTGCGCGTCGCGGACCACATAGACCTCGTACGCCTGCAGATTCCCCGCCGAAGGCGCCCGGTTCATGGCGTCCAGGAGCCGCTGCAGCTTGTCCTCTTCGATCGGCTTGCCCTTGAACGCACGTATCGACCGCCGTTCCCTCACCACCTTGAAGAAGTCCATGTTATCCTCCACGAGGACTTTATCACGGATTGACTCCCTCTGCCACACTGAACCGACAATCCGCCCTCATGGCGCCGCCACAGATTTCCTCAAGCATGGATGCTCCGCTCCGCCGGCGCGTGATCGAGGTCGCGGCCCTGTTCCTCAAGCTTGGCTTCACCGCGTTCGGCGGGCCCGCTGCGCACATCGCGTTGATGCACAATGAGATCGTGAAGCGCCGCGGGTGGCTGAGCGAGCAGGAATTCCTTGATCTGGTCGGCGCCACCAACCTCATCCCCGGCCCCAACTCGACGGAGATGGCCATTCACGTCGGCCTGCGCCGCGCGGGTTGGCTGGGATTGCTTGCGGGCGGCTTGGGCTTCCTCATGCCCGCCGTCCTGATCGTGCTCGCCCTGGCATACGCCTACGTGCGCTTCGGCTCGGCGCCCGAGGCCGGATGGCTGATGTACGGCATCAAGCCGGTGGTCATCGCCATCATTGCCCAGGCCCTGTGGAATCTCCGCAAGAGCGCTCTCAAGACTCTGCCCGTCGCGCTTGTCGGCGCAGCGGTGATCGTGCTCTATTTCCTTGGCATCAACGAGATTGCCTTGCTGTTCGCGGGCGGAGCGCTCGTCATGCTCGGCCTGAACATCCAACGCTTGAGGCAGTGGCGTCTGCACCTCGTGGCGCTTTTTCCCGGTGCAGGGCTGGCTGCATCGGCGGCGCTTGCGTCGGTGCCATTCAGCCTACCGCTGTTGTTCCTGACCTGCCTTAAAATCGGCGCGGTGCTCTACGGCAGTGGCTACGTCCTGCTTGCCTTCCTGCGCGCCGACCTTGTCGTGCGCTACGCGTGGCTTACCGATCAGCAGCTTCTGGATGCCATCGCAATTGGCCAGGTGACTCCCGGTCCGCTGTTCACAGCTGCGACCTTCATCGGCTACATCCTGGCAGGCATCCCCGGTGCGCTGCTGGCCACGCTTGGCATCTTTCTCCCCTCATTTGTCTTCGTCGCCCTTTCCAGCCCGCTCATCCCCCGCATCCGCGGCTCGGCTTGGGCCAGCGGCTTCCTGGACGGCGTGAACGCCGCCGCCCTCGGCCTGATGGCCGCCGTCACATGGCAGCTCGGTCGCGCCTCGCTTGTCGATCCTTTTACGGTCTTGGTGGCGCTGATTGCGCTTGGGCTGCTCTTGCGCTTCAAGATCAACTCCGCCTGGCTGATCCTCGCCGGCGCAATCGTGGGACTGTTGCGTGCGGCCTTCGGCTAGAATTGCGGGTGAATCCACCATGACCGCCAAAGACTTCGAGATCCGCCCGTTCAACCTCCGTTCGGCAAGCCCCGAGGAGTATGCAAGCCTCAATGCATTCAGGAACATCCTGCGCCTCGAGATCTTGCCGGAAGATCCCCCGTGGCCCTGCAGCGAGGATGTGCACCGCTGGCAGGCTATGCCGGCCATCATTCAGGATGCCGCCTGGGCAATCTGGGATGGATCACACCAGTGCATCCTCGCTTTCGGGGAGGCCAATATCTTCCACACAGGCGACAATCCCCGCGTTTTGGACGTCAGGATCGAGGTGCTCCCCGAATTCCGCCGCAAAGGACTGGGGCGGGAATTGCTGCGCCTTGTCGCGGCCCATGCCCGCAACGAGGGGCGTACTTTGCTGATGCCCGAATGCAACGATCGCGTGCCCGCGGGTGCCGCCTTCCTGGAACGCATTGGCGGGCGGAAAGGGTTGGACGAGCCAATCAATCAGCTGCGGCTCGCGGACCTGGATCACAGCCTGGTTCAGCACTGGATGGAACGCGAAGGTGATCTTTCGGCTGAATTTGCGCTTGAACTCTGGGATGCCCCATACCCTGAAGATCGACTCCAGGACCTGGCGGGATTGATGCAGGTGGTCGCCAATGACCAACCGCGCGACACGCTCAGTTTGGAGGATATCAACTACACACCCGAGTTTGTGCGCCAGTTCGACAATCACCAGCTTGCAGGGGGCGATCAACGCTGGTCCCTCTACCTTACCCATCGCGAGGATGACAGCCTCGTCGGAATTACTGAGGTCTTCTGGAATCCAAATCGCCCAGGCATTCTGTGGCAGGGCTTCACCGGGGTGATGCCCGAGTACCGTAATCGAGGCCTTGGACGCTGGCTGAAAGCCGCCATGCTGACCAGGATCCTGCGTGATCGCCCTCAGGTGAAAGTGATCCGCGCCGGCAATGCCGACTCCAACGCCCCCATGCTCAAGATCAATCACGCCCTCGGCTTCAGGCGTTACATTGCCTGGGCCATCTGGCAGGTCGAACTTGATTCGGTCGAGATGTACCTGTCCGCACACCCCCGATAAATTCCCTGACCCCGGAGCTGGCTTCTACCTCCTTTGAGTTACTGCTTGATCGTTCGTGGTTAACCATTCCACCGCCGGAGTACAATCATTTCATGCGTGAGATCATCTACGGCCGCAACCCGGTCTACGAGACGCTAAGGGCAGCACGCCGCCAGTTCTTCAATCTGCAGCTCGCCGATTCCGTCAAGCAGGCTGGGCGCATCCAGGAGATATTGGAGCTTGCCGCCTCACGCAAACTGCCTGTGACGCGCACGCCGCGCCTCAAGCTCCCTGCGGGTGAGGTCAATCATCAGGGCGTCGTTCTCGAGGCCAGCCATTACCCCTACTGCGATCTTGCCGACGTTCTCGAGCGGGCAAAACAGAAGAACGAGCCCCCGTTCGTGCTCATCCTCGATGCCCTCCAGGACCCGCAGAACTTCGGCGCGCTGCTGCGCACTGCTGAAGTGGCCGGTGTGCACGGCGTGATCATCCCCCTGGCGCGCACCGTCGAGGTCACACCGGCGGTGGTCAACGCCTCTGCCGGCGCCAGCGAACACCTGCTCATCGCGCAATCGAACCTCTCGCAGGCGATTGACACACTGAAGCAGGATGACGTGTGGATCGTGGGCCTTGATCAGCACGGCGAGGCATTGGGCCCCGGTTCGGACCGTCACCTGCACGGCGCCCTCGGCCTGATCGTCGGCTCGGAGGGCGAGGGGCTGCACGATCTGACCCGCAAGAAGTGCGACATCTTGCTCCGGCTTCCCATGCGCGGCAATGTCGAGTCACTTAATGCTGCCGTCGCGGGCTCCGTGGCACTCTACCTTGCCTACCTCGCGCGGCAAAGGGATCAAGAGGTAGTATAGAGAGTACAATCATGGAACGCGAACATCCGTTCCTCTTCACCCTGCATTCCTCAACCATCAATCGACACTCGCAAATCGAAAACGGAGTCCTCCATGGGCATTGAATTCGATCTCACCAGGGTAATCCTTCAAGGCAAGCCCAACATCGCCGTCCTGCGCTTGAGCGGCTGGCTCGACGCGCACAGTGAGGACAGCCTGGTTGAAGCTGTCAAGAAAGTTAGGAACGAGGGCGCCGAATACGTCCTCCTGGATCTGAGCGGCGTGGACACCATCACCAGCGCCGGCATCCGCGGCATCCAGAAATCCTTTGGCATCCTGACGCCAAAAGGGGAGACCGCCAGCGGTCGCCTCAAGCTGTGCAATGCCGCGCCGCAGGTCTACGAGGTGCTGAGCATCACTGGGGTACTGCTCAGCGCCCCCATGTACGAGAGCCCGGACATCGCCATCGACTCCTTTGGCAAGTGAGCACTGCAAACAGGTGACCGGGTGTCCTCCGGGAACAAAAGGGGCCTGCGTCTGCATCGCGTCCGTTGCGAGCCTTGCGGTTCACAGACCCCTGGAGTTCATCTCCCAACACCGTGTCGTAGGCACACGTGAGTTCATCCGCGGCGGATTCCCCCACTCCAATCATTAATCTGAAATCCTAGATCGCAGATGATCCAGGCCACATACCAATTTACCCGCGGTTTCCTCTGGGGCACGGCCACCGCCGCGCACCAGGTCGAAGGCGGCAACACCAACAACCAGTGGTACGTCTGGGAGCAGGCCGGGCGCACCAAGGGCGTCTCGGGCTTGGCGTGTGACTGGTGGGGCGGACGCTGGCGTGAGGACTTCGACCGCGCCGCCGAGTCTGGTCAGAAGGCGCACCGCCTGTCCGTCGAATGGAGCCGAATCCAGCCAGCACCCGATCAATGGGACGAGGATGCCCTCGAGCACTACCGCCTGATGCTGCGCGGCCTGCGGGAGCGCGGCATGACCGCCATGGTCACGCTGCATCACTTCACCCACCCGCTGTGGCTGGACCAACGCGGCGCCTGGGAGAACGAAGAGGTGGGTCTCCACTTCGAGAGATTCGTGCGCAAGACCGTGGAGGCGCTCAAGGAATACTGCGGCCTGTGGTGCACCATCAATGAGCCGAACTTCTACGCCGGCCTCGGCTATGTCACCGGGGACATGCCTCCGGGCGGCGGCGGTCTGCGGTTGGCAATTCGTGTGCAGGCCAACATGGCGCGTGCGCACGCAGCAGCCTATCGGACAATTCATGAGATTCAACCCAAGGCCCGTGTCGGCTACGCCCTGCATTACCGGCCCGCGGTTCCGCGTCGGCGTTGGTTCCCCCTGGACGCCATCACGTCGCGCCTCCGGCACCTCGGCCTCAATCTGTCTTTTCCCAGTGCCGTCAGCACCGGTGTGATGCGCACACCTATAGGCCGCATCTCCATGCCCGAGGTCAAGGGAACGCAGGATTACTTTGGTCTCAATTACTACACCGCCGACACCACCTGGTTCGACCTGTTTCAGCCTAAAGAGCTTTTCACGCACGCTGGCTTTCCCCGGGGCGCCGACCTCGGCGAAACCGGGATGATCGCCAACATACCGCAGGCCTTCTATGATGCCCTGCGCTGGGCAGTGCGCACGTACCCAAACCTGCCGATCCTCATCACCGAGAATGGCATAGATTCATCCGACGACGTCGTCCGTCGGCGGTACCTGGCACAGCACCTGCACCAGATCTGGCGCGCCCTGAACTTCAACTGGCAGATCAAGGGCTACTTCCACTGGACGCTGGTCGACAACTTCGAATGGGAGCGCGGCTGGACCCAGCGCTTCGGCCTGTGGGCCCTGGACACCGATACCCAGAAACGCACCAAGCGCCCCTCCGCCGACCTGTACGCGGCCATCTGCAAGTCCAATTCACTGTCGACGGAGATGGTGCACCAGTATTGCCCCGAGGTCTTCGACAACATCTTCCCGCCGTTTGAGGGCTGACGTGCCATTGTGAGTGCCCGACTAGATGGAAAGGCAACGATGAATGCCCGATGGTTCATGTTCGGCGGCTTTCTGGCAGCCAGCTTGGCTCTCACTTCCGCCTGCAATCCGGCCGCTGCGCCTGCCGTACCCGCGGCGGACCTGACCATTGAAGAACACCGCCTCATTGAAGCTCCGACGCTGGAGCCGCTGGCTTTCAAACCCGTGGAGGGCTCCATGGACACGATCCTTGCCCGCCACGCGGCAGAGCGATCAAAGATCATTCCAGACGGCTCCATGTTGATCGACGGGCACCTCGCCATGCGTGCCACCTTCGGCTCCGATACGCTCACTGCCACCGAGTACTACAGCCCCGATAGCCCCACCGGCTGGGTTACCGTGATGCGCGGTGACAAAGAGGTCTATCGCATCGACACCGGGATGCCCAGCCCCATCACTGGGCTTCAGGGGCTGTGGGTCTACGACGAGCATTGGGTTCTCGAAACGGCCTACATCACTCCCGATTCGTTTAGCGGCCGGTTGAGCGTGGATGGCACCTTGCTGGTTCCACGGGGTGGCCTCGATCAGGCGTTCGACTTCCAGTTGATGCACGGCAGACCCTTCTACTTCCTCAGCAAGCTTGGCCATATCGGCTTCTCGTACGACGGCCGGGAAGTGCCCTCCGGCTATGACGAGATCCCGCATTACCAATGCTGCAGCGCTTCCGTTCTCAACCCCCGCCACGCAGAGAACATGGTTGCCTTCTTTGCCCGCCACAGCGACACCTGGTACTATGTCGAGATCGGCGTGTTTCAGGAGTGACGCCAGCGTTGCACATCCTGCGCTTTGCGAGAGGAGGCACGCAGGGACAATACCGGCTCCTCACCTCGTCAGCTGATCGACCGTCAAGCGTTCATTTGCCTGCCCCGTGCCGCAGGTACACGTGTGATCGTCTCCGGTAACGATCCTCCCCAAGGATGCCCCATGGACAATCAGACAATGCTCAAAGGCCTCGACAAGTTCATCGCCACCGCTTTCGAGGGCAGCACGAACCTCGACACACTGCTGGATTCCCTCGGCTTCGACGCCGCGCAGCGCTCCGCCCTCAGCCAGCACCACCTGCCGGTCATCGCTGCCGCTCTGATCGAGGTCATCCGCAGGCGGCTTACATGGGAGGACAAGGACCTCTGGTATCGCATCATTGCCCGCCGTCTCGGTCTTGATGGCGAGCCGCCGGCCTCGCTTGAGGAGGTTGCTCAGGCGCTGAATATCGACGCACCCTACGCTTCGTATGCTGAAGGCGAAGCGCTGCAAAAATGCCGCACCAAGACCGCATTGGAGGAGTTCAAGAAGGAGGTCCGTCGGATCGCCTTGGAAGAATTGGCGAAGAGCGGTGAGAAGCCTGCCAAAGAGAGCGTCCTGCAAAAGCTTGAGCGCCTGGCCGATCTGCATGCTGCCGCCGACCTCGCGCGCATGGATTACGAGGCCAAGCGCGCAGAAGTCATGAAAGAGGTGCAGGATGAGCTGGATGCCATCGAGGCGGAGTTCAAACCCGCGCTGGATGCGGCCGAGACGAACACCGGCGCGCTGGAGACGGAGATCAAGAATGACATTCTCCTGCGCGGGGAGAGCCTGCGCGGCAGCATGTACCAGGCGATTTACATGAAGGGCCGCATCTCGTGGGACGCGGTCGGCATGAACGAGTACGCCCGCGACCACCCCGAGGTCCTGCAGTTCCGCCGTGAAGGCCAGCCCAATGTCACCCTGCGGGCAGCTGGCGGGCAAGTGGATCAGAAACGGGCTGGAAAAAGCTAGAGATGCAGAACATGACGCACAAGAAAGAGATAATGATCGTGCTGGCCGGCGCCGTGCTCACTACCGTCGTCGTTGCTGTCGTCAAAAGACTGGGCCTCGAGATCGCTGCCGCATTCCTTGCCGGGCCGGGACAGCCGCCGTTGTGGCATTTGTTATAGTCGCCAACATGCAGATAATGGATCGCAGATCGCCTCTAAAAAAGGAATAGATCGAACACATATACAGTAGATTCCTGGCTGGGCGGCTCGCCCTTCTCATTCAGTTGGGTCAAACGGTTCCTACGCGTCAAGAACACGCACTCACCTGTACTGCGGTCTCCAGTGGGACGGCTGACCGCAGGGAGGTGGGGGTTGCCGGCGCTATGGCGCTGGGCCAGAGGTGGCGCCCCGCACGCGCGAAAACGCACCGATCCACGCTGCCCCTCTTATTGCCCACCGCGCCATACGCAATTACTGGATGAGCAAGGGCGGTCCGCCGTGGTACAAACACACAGGGAAGCCGCCCTCCGTGGAGCGCGGCATTACGTCTTGCTTCCAGGAACGACGCTGATCCATGAGTCTTGACCCTAGCGATTCAGCCAGCCTTTGGAATCCGAGCTACCAGGTCTTCGGCGCCGACGCCTCTGTCTGGTCGCTCGAGGTCGATTTCGACAAGTACAAGGCCGCCGGCGCGACGTTCGTCATCGTCAAGGCCTTGCACGGCACCGGTATCGACCCATACTTCTCGCGCAATTTTGCCCGCGCCCGGGATGCGGGCGTATATCTCAGCACGTACCAGTGGTTGTTGCCAGAATCCGAGCGCCCCATAGAAGATCAGGTGCAGACCTACGCGGACCTGCTGCGCGATTTTCCTCATGACTTCGTCCCCTGGCTGGACTATGAGGGAGAAGTCGGCGCGCGCGACCTCATCCACTATCTGGACCTGTTCCAGCAATCGACGGGTCGCCAGATCGGGGTGTATTCGACCTTCAGCAGGCTCAATGACGCCGTGCCCGCACTGCCGGAGGACTTCTCTTCCCTCAAACTGTGGATAGCGCAATACTTCGCTCACTTTCCCCCGGTGCCGAGGCCTTTCAAGAATTGGGATTTCTGGCAGTTCACAGAGAATATGCCGGGCGAATCGTTCGGGTTTCCAGTGGACGGCGAGAACCTAGTGGACATGAACTACTTCAACGGCACCATGGACACCTTCCTGGCGTTCTGCGATCCGCGGCACTCCGGGACGCCGGAAGTGCAGCTTCAGCAGCGCATCGAGTGGGAGGTGCCCACGCCGCCCCTGGCCTCCGGCGATTCCGGCATCCAGGTGTTGAAGCTCCAGGACCTGCTTGTCAGATTCGCGTTCATGACCAACGCGCAGGTTTCGGTCGGGCCTGGCATCTTCGGCCCGCGAACGAAGGCTGCCCTCATCAATATGCAAGCCGCACTTGGACTTCCATCCAGCGGCCTGTACGATGAAGACACACGCACCGCCGTGGTCGGGCGCTACTACACGCTCGAGACGGCTCCACCCATCGACGTTACGCCCCCAGCGCCCATCCCGGACAACGAACCGGTCGAGGAGCGCCAGATGTTCGACGGCAACGCCGTCTACAGGCGCTATGTTGCCAGGTTGGACCGTGGAGATGTTCAATACCATGTCCTCAAGGTTGACCTGACCAACGCCGAGGTCTTCATCACTCCGCAGCCCGCCGGCCTGTCCATGGTTCCCGCGTTCCTGGAGAAGTACGGCGTGGACATTGCGATAAACGGCGATGGCTGGACGACATCACGATCGTTCGGCGCCACGCATATCCAAACCACCGGGGAGAACGCCAGCCGCGGTAAGGTCTACGGGCGGAAAGCCAACCAGTCGTCTTTCTATATGGACAAGCGCAATCGGGTCTCTCTGAGGAGACCGGCCACCATTGATATTTGGAATGCACTGAGCTTTCCGAACCTGTTGGTGGAAGAGGGCCGGGTCTTCTCCAAAATCACTCGAACCGACATCGATCCGCGAACGGCCCTTGGCTTCAGCAGGGACGGCCGATACGCTATCCTGGTTGCCGTGGATGGCAGAGAGAGCTACAGCGCGAGCACGCGCTCCGGGATGAACTTCCTCGAGGTCGCAACCATCCTGCTCCGGCATGGCGCCTGGATCGGCTCCAATCAGGACGGCGGCGGTTCGAGTACGCTTGCCATTCGCGATGGCAAGGATGGCGCGGTCACTATCCTCAACGAGCCCTGTGGCGAGGCCCCTTTCCTGTGTCGCGGCAGGGTGTACACGGTGAGGCCCGTTGCCAACCACTTCGGCATTCGCTTCCTTGCCTCCACGCCGCCGCCGTCGGACGGGCCCCGCGACCCCGGCACGCCGCCCCCAGGCAAGGACGAGCTCTAGCCCCGGCTATCACCCCGCGGCCCCCTCATACCCTGGAAAGTCACCAAATCGGCTGATCAGTCAAGCATCAGTTCTGGAAGCGGTGCCGGGTTCTCCGAGATGTATTCTCGCGTCCAACGCAGCCCATCCTTCAACCCCCTGAACCTGATTCGCTTCAGGACATCTTCAGCTTTGTACCACCCCCATTCTGAGTGCTCCCATGAAAGCGGAACATCCTCCGTCTTGTTTACTTCAGCCGCAAACACCGGAATGATCTCAATGTTCTTTCGTCGGGAGTTGTAGCTGATATAGACGTGCTCAGCCACCCAGATGTGCCTGGAAGTAAGGCGCAGCTCCTTCAGGCATCTCTTGATGGCATCGATCACTTCTTCGCCATCATCAATGAAGGCGCCCGGGATCTGCCAGAACCTGCCTCCTTTGAACCACTTGTCTGCTTTCTCCTGAGACGTGTGGAAAATGAGGTACTCTGGCTCAGCCTGTTCTTTGTGGAACACCCAGAGGTCGAATAAGTTCGTTCGCAATTCCATGCGGGATCGCTCCTTTCTGGAACGCGCTGCCCGCGTTCCCCACACCTCGCGATAGAGCGCCTTCAATCTGGCGCGCTCTCAGGGACCTCAGCCGCCCCTCATTGATGCGTCAGCCAAAGCTTCACCTGGCATCCTGCCCTGCTGGGGATACTGAGATGATAGACGCAGGTCCTTTGCATGCCGGCACTGCAGCCGTCGTACATGACCTCCCCTGCTCAAGCGTCGCCGATTGCAGATCTCAAGCCCGAAGTTGCAGACTGCCTCACTTCCCAAATTCCAGGGTCTGCATGATCCGTTCGAACAGTTCGATATCCTCTTCTTTCAGCGGGCGGATGATGCTGGGATCGTAGGTGGTCGCGTGCCTGCTCTCCGCATACAACGCAAACGACAAATACACATCGCCCAGGCGAAACAGATACATCATGAAGTACTGTGGCACGTTCCCGCCGTTCGAACTGATGTGACCACGCACCTGCCGTGCGTCGCGTCCGCCAATGGTCACCGGCTCGGTGCTCTCGATCATCGGGCATTCGCCCTCGCACGCCAATGAATCGCCGGGGCTTGTCTGGATCCGTATCTGGTCCCCCACGAACACGACCCGATATCCGTCGGCAGATAGGCCAGGCTCAAGCTGCAGCGCACGCGGGTACTTGACGCGGAAGCCATGCTCCTCGTCCGAATACGTTTCCCACGTCGACGCATCCCCGTAGGCAGGGACTTCGGGGATGCGCACCTCAACCCTTGTGGAACGGCAGGTCGGCTCACACTGCCGCCCATTGGGCCGATGCTCGTCGTACCGGAGTTCAAAATCCTGCGTGACCTCCCCCTCTGACCAACGGACTGTCGCCGTGAGCTGCTCCGGCGTGAAACCCTGGAACGTCACTCCGCCCGCGGGGCAAGCCGGCGTCCAGCGGGCAGCACTAGGCGGATCAAATTCAGCGTTCCCCTCCGCGCAGTGCACATTAACGATATCACCTGCAGGAGAATTCACGGTCAGGGCGAAATCCGTCGGCACGTGCTCTCCGACCAGCGCCACCTCCAGCGATAGCCCGCAACCGATGAATGTGCAGACCTGCTCACTCGGCGGCCTCTCGCCCAGGGTGCATCCTGCGAGCATAACTGCTACTGCAGCCGTCCATATGCCGGTTCTGCCCACCAGCAGCTGCCCGAGCCCGAGCGATCCCCCGACGGGTCCCGGCATCTTTATGAAGTCGCGTTGCGAGAGGCGCCTCATCCCTATCTCTTCTGATGGCTCCGAATTGTAAGCCAGTTCCCGCCATGCGCATCCTCAAGCGCCGCTGGCCCCACATCAAGGTAGTCATTCTGACCCTCTATTCGGACTGTGAGGTTGAGGCCAGATTGGCGGGCGCGGATGCTGTCCTGCTCAAAGGCCGCTCCTGGGAGGAGATGACTTCCACCCTCCGGTCCGTTGCCGGCGCCTAGCTCACCGTCCTGGTCTCATTTCGTGCATTCATCCCACCAATAGCGTTTGTCTGCCTGCACTGAGCGCTTCCGAAGTGTGGTAAAAGAGGTCAGTCAACTCGCTATGCCCTCATTCTCCGAACCGCGCATTGTCTGTCGCCCGGCCCTGCCCTCGGACACCGCCGACGTCCTCGAATTCACCAAGTACATCTGGGAGGGCCACGACTACATCCACTATGTCTGGAAGGACTGGCTAGCCGATCCGCACGGACTGCTGGTCACCGCCCAGTTCGGCGCCCAGGCCGTGGGCATCGCCAAGGTCAGCCTGATCTCCCCGGGACAGTGGTGGCTCGAGGGCCTGCGTGTCGATCCCAAATTCCAGGGCCTCAAGATTGGCTCACACCTGCATAAGTACACGGACGGCTGGTGGATCAAGCATGGCGATGGCCTCATTCGGCTGATGACAAGTTCACAGCGCGTGCAGGTTCATCACTTGAGCGAGCGTACTGGGTATGCAAAGATCGGAGAGGTCCTGGGATGCCGGCTCGATCTGCCTGCCGATGACTCGCAGCCCCCGTTCCAGCTCGTGATGCCCGAGGAAGTGTCTGAGGCGCTCACCTTCGCCTCCGCGCACCTCTCCCACTCCAACGGGCTGATGGATTCCGGCTGGCGCTTCTCCGCCCCCGATGAAACGACCCTGAACGACCTGGCACGGACCGGCCGCCTCCATTGGTGGCGCGGCCGGCTTGGTCTCCTGGCTGCGCATGAGGACGAGCAGGACGAAGGCCGCGTGCTTGCCATCAGTTTTGCGGCCGCACACGAGCCCTTGCTGCTCTCCGGACTCTTGCGCGATACGGCTGGTCTGGCAAAACAGCAGCGATTTGTCTACGTCCACTGGCTTGCCCCTGTGAATGAACCAGTTCGCGAAGCGCTGCAGCAGGCGGGCTTCTTCGTAGACTGGGATTCATCGGGCTATTTGTACGCCAAGCCGCATCCCGGTTGATGCACCTTCCAGCTTCGTTTATCCAGACCATTGAGAACACCTTCGGGCAGCGCGGCCGCCTCTTCCTGCGTGCGCTGCCGACCCTCCTCGAAGAGGCTGCAGAGCGCTGGCAGCTCAGCGAAATCCGCCCCGCGCAGCAGCTCTCCTACAACTTCATCGCATTTGCACGCCAACGTGAGGTCGAGGTCGTCCTCAAGCTTGGCGTACCAGACCGAGAACTGACGAGCGAGGTGCTGTCGCTGGGATACTTTGCAGGTCGCGGCGCCGTACGGTTGCTTGACTCTGATTCCGAGCACGGCATGCTGCTGCTCGAATGCCTCCGTCCCGGCGCGCAGCTTGCCTCCCTGGCCGATGACACGCGTGCCACGCACATCGCCGCGGGCATCATGCTTGCGCTGCGGCGCCCCGCCCCGTCCGAGACGGGGCTGATCCGGCTCGCTGACTGGTTTCGAGGTCTTGAGAAGTTCCGTGCGCAATGGGGCGGAGGAACGGGCGCGTTGGATGCCCACTTGTTTGAGCAGGCCCAAACCGCATCGCGGGATTTCTTCGCCGAAGACCATGTCCCAACCTTGATCCACGGCGACCTGCATCATTTCAACATCCTGTCCTCGGAACGCGGCTGGCTGGCCATCGATCCCAAGGGCGTGATCGGTCCTGCAGCCTATGAGGTGGGACCATTCCTCATGAATCCATGGGCAGTGGTCGGCGTGCCGCCCGAAGCGCCGAAGTTGATGAGGGATCGCGTTGCGACCCTGTCCGAGGCGCTGAGCCTCGAGAAGGAGCGCATCCGAAAATGGGGCCTTGCGCACGCGGTTCTGTCCGCCGTCTGGTCCCTCGAGGTCAACGAAGACTGGCGGCCGGCGATGGAATGCGCCCGGATCCTCGCAGCACTGGAAGACTAACCCCACCTTCGATCCGGAGCCTGCCCCTCTCAAGACAGTTGTCTCTTCCCCCAATTGCAGGCCGCGCGCCCAAATCTGCCTCGTTGTTGAACCTGCATTTGGGGGAGGTTGCACAAAGCGGCGGGGGGTCCTGCGCCCTCTCTCCTCACAGTGACCGCGGAGTCTTGGAAGCTTCCGAAGTCTGTGATCTCGGCTCATTGTCCCTCATTGTTTCACCATCGGCCCGCGTTTGCGCCTAAGCGGCGCCGGAAGCGCCGTTTGCCCCTTGTCACCCCTGGTGTTGGACTCTCGCCCCTATCAAGCCCTCGCCGTCGCCCCCCCATGGCAGCACCCGACGGATCGCAGCAATCGTTCCCCCGGCTAGCTCTGCATGTAAAGCAAGACGGCCTCCACAAGGGAGGCCGTCTCTGCATGGTGAAGTCGATTACTTGCCGAGGAACGTGAAGACCGCGATGCCCAGCGCCAAAAGGCCGGCGATGAAGGGGAAGAAGCCGCCCGCCAGGCTAGGAACGAATTGGGCGAGGCCGAACCACAGGAAGAACAGGATGGTGCACCAAATTGCGATCGACTTCGGCATGGACATTTGACACTCTCCTTGTGTTTATCGGGTTTTGACTGCCCGCGCGGGCATTCTAGATGATAGAACCCTCAGTCGCGGGAGAGGTTACGCTCCACATGGTAGAATTCTGTCCGCATTGGTTGATTAGTTAGCCTGCCGCTCCTCACGCGGTAGGCTTTTTATGCCCCGTAGGGCAGGAACCCCGGCTGATTCCTCCGGGAACGTTGCTTTGCCAGGTCGGTCGGATTACCGTTGTGATGACCTCCATCGCCCCCCCTGCTGAATTCACGCTCATTCGCCAGCCCACCGTGCGCACGCGCGGACCCGTCCGCTGGATCTGGTCCCACGCCCGGCGCTACTGGCTCATCCTGGTCGTCATGCTGGTGGGCGCAGTGGGCAACGCCGCCCTGGCCGCCCTTGTCCCTGTCCTGGTGGGGAATGCCTTCAACAGCATGTTGGCCGCCAACGCGGTCGTGAGCGGTTTGATCCCCCTGGCGGTCATCCTGGGCGGTTCGCAGGTCGTGCGCGGCGCCCTCCAATTCTGCCGAAATTTCGGCGCCGAGCTGGTCGCGCAGCGCATGGAACGCGACATCCGGGATGAGATGTACGTCTCGCTGCTTGGCAAGAGCATGACCTTCCACAACCTGCAGCCCGTGGGTGACACCATGGCCCGCGCCACCAATGACGTGCGCGAGGTGAACCTCATGTTCAGCCCGGGCATGAACTTGGTGGTCGGCTCCACCATGTTCATGGTGATCCCCTTTTTTGTGGTGCCGCGCTACCACCCGGCGCTGCTGCTTGCTCCCACCCTGTTTGTGATCGCTTACTTCATCTCGCTCTGGCGCTATCTGAGGCAGCTCTCGCCCATCACCGACCAGGTCCGCCAGACCTTCGGCGAGATGAACACGCACCTTTCCGAGACCCTGGATGGGGTGGAGATCATGAAGGGTGCCGCGCAGGAAGGTGCCGAAACCGAGACCTTCATCACCAACGCGCGGCGGGTGCGCGACTTCTTCGTGCGCCAGGGCGATATCGAGGCGCGCTTCCTCCCCCTGCTCTGGCTCGGCCTTGCCTTTGCCGGTGGAGTGGTGCACGCGATGTACCTTTTCCGCCTCGGTCTGCTCGACACGGGCGGCGTGGTGGCTTACGTTGGCCTGCTGCGCATGCTCGAATTCCCCACCTACACGTCGTCGTTCGCGTACACCCAGATCTCCTCCGGCATCTCGGGCGCTCGCCGCATCCTGGAGCTGATCAATCACGAAACGCATTTGGACCAGAACGCGACCGGCCATACGGCCAGGATTCTCGGCGAGATCGAGTTCAGCGGCGTCACCTTCCAGTACCCCGCTGCAAATGGCACCAGCGACGCGGCGCTCAACTCCGCACCTGGCGGGCTTCGCAGTTCAAGACCGCTTTCCGAACCCGTCCTCAAGAACATCTCCTTCAGGGTTAAGCCCGGGCAGACCGTCGCCATCGTCGGGCAGACGGGCTCTGGCAAGACCAGTCTGGTTCGGCTCATCAACCGCACCTACGATGTCGAGCGCGGCCAGGTACTGGTGGATGGTGTGGACGTCCGCGACTGGAACCTGGCGGCCCTGCGCAGCCAGATCTCGATGATCGAACAGGACATCTTCCTCTTCTCACGCTCGATCACCGATAACGTCGCCTTCGGTAGACCGGGTAGCACGCGTG